>Ga0209308_10000019_pt1:155000-157032 | contig 157032 bp, 128 predicted proteins | sample COGITO_mtgs_1204_3_FD_184806 | JGI IMG/M metagenome (GOLD analysis project Ga0209308, IMG submission 184806) | Pelagic marine microbial communities from North Sea - COGITO_mtgs_120405 (SPAdes) (version 2) | ecosystem: Environmental > Aquatic > Marine > Epipelagic ... | reverse complement strand
TTCTGCGTGCGGGCCTGACCGATGCGAAAAAACACAACGCAGTCAAAAAGAACAAACGCAAACAACCCAAAACTGCCAAAAAAAATCGGGGTATTGTTGATGACCAGGTGAAGGAAGCCGTACGGCAGTCAGCGCTGAATAAAGCTCAGCACGCTAGAGACAACAATGCCGTGCGCGATGAGGCGGCAAAACGCAAAGCCATCAATGCTCAGATCAAGCAGTTAATTAATGTCCACGAAGAACCGCGTGACGCGGCGGGTGACGACTTTCATTTTACTGACGGTAAACACATAAAAAAAATGGCTGTGGCGAACAGCCAGCGAACGCGATTGATCTCAGGCCTACTAAAAATTGCTAAGCAGGGGGACAGCTATGCGCTACTCCCCTCGCCGGTTGCCGATAAAATAGCCCAGCGAGATATCAGTCGCATCATAGATTGTCGCGATACCAAGGAACCAGCGTTAACGACTGAGGAACAAGAGTGGTATAAAGACTTCGCGATTCCTGATGATCTTGATTGGTAGCCAGGGTTTCATAGCCCGAGTCGGCACCTTGCTCGACACCTTGCTCGACACCCTGCTCGACACCTTGCTCGACACCTTGCTCGACACCTTGCTCGACACCTTGAAAGTCCCGCTTTATAGCATAGCGTTCGCCTAGTACCCCCACCCACAATCCTGTGGGCGACGCCAATGACTATCAGCCCTTCACAAACGAAAAAACCCTCAGCCCGTAGGACTGAGGGTGTTTCTTTAGAAGCCTGGCGATGACCTACTCTCACATGGGGAAACCCCACACTACCATCGGCGATGCATCGTTTCACTGCTGAGTTCGGAATGGAATCAGGTGGTTCCAATGCTCTATTGTCGCCAGGCAAACTGGCATGATGGGCAAGGTTTTCACAAAACCCATCAAATAGGGGGGTAAATCAAAACTGAATCTCGCACTGGTCTATTGACCAGCTACACACTATAACTTGGACACAACATGCCCTACATGGTGTAGGACCGTCTACTCCTGCCTACGCAGTTTCAACGCCAGAACTGTTTTCTTCACGCTTGCGCGTTAAACAACTTGGATTATATGGTCAAGCCTCACGAGCAATTAGTACTGGTTAGCTCAACGCTTTACAACGCTTCCACACCCAGCCTATCAACGTCCTAGTCTTGGACGGCTCTTAAGGACCCTCAAGGGGTCAGGGAGAACTAGTCTTGGGAGGGGCTTCCCGCTTAGATGCTTTCAGCGGTTATCCTGTCCGAACGTAGCTACCGGGCAATGCCACTGGCGTGACAACCCGAACACCAGAGGTTCGTCCACTCCGGTCCTCTCGTACTAGGAGCAGCTTCCCTCAATTCTCCAACGCCCACGGCAGATAGGGACCGAACTGTCTCACGACGTTCTAAACCCAGCTCGCGTACCACTTTAAATGGCGAACAGCCATACCCTTGGGACCGGCTTCAGCCCCAGGATGTGATGAGCCGACATCGAGGTGCCAAACACCGCCGTCGATGTGAACTCTTGGGCGGTATCAGCCTGTTATCCCCGGAGTACCTTTTATCCGTTGAGCGATGGCCCTTCCATACAGAACCACCGGATCACTAAGACCTACTTTCGTACCTGCTCGTCTTGTCAGACTCACAGTCAAGCGCGCTTGTGCCTTTACACTAACCTCACGATTTCCGACCGTGATTAGCGCACCTTCGTGCTCCTCCGTTACTCTTTGGGAGGAGACCGCCCCAGTCAAACTACCCACCACACACTGTCCTCGATCCAGATAATGGACCTAAGTTAGAACCTCAACGTTACCAGGCTGGTATTTCAAGGTTGGCTCCACAGTAGCTAGCGCCACCGCTTCAAAGCCTCCCAGCTATCCTACACAAATAAAGTCAAAGTCCAGTGTGAAGCTATAGTAAAGGTTCACGGGGTCTTTCCGTCTAGCCGCGGGTACACTGCATCTTAACAGCGATTTCAATTTCACTGAGTCTCGGGTGGAGACAGTGTGGCCATCGTTACGCCATTCGTGCAGGTCGGA
>Ga0209308_10000019_pt1:0-150000 | contig 157032 bp, 128 predicted proteins | sample COGITO_mtgs_1204_3_FD_184806 | JGI IMG/M metagenome (GOLD analysis project Ga0209308, IMG submission 184806) | Pelagic marine microbial communities from North Sea - COGITO_mtgs_120405 (SPAdes) (version 2) | ecosystem: Environmental > Aquatic > Marine > Epipelagic ... | reverse complement strand
ATGCGGCGATGTCGGAATAACAACGACCAGCCCAAGCGGCTAGCAGGCCGAGCCAGCAATACCAATACCAGTAGACGCAACGCCCATTCACCGGTGCCTTGCATAAGCGGCTCAGCGGGATCGGGGCCTAATGCATTGGTGGCGATCTGCCAGATCATCACCATAAGCGGTAGCAGCGCGCAGACGAATACCGTCTTGGGGGCGGGACCCGAGAGATTCGCTCGCACAATCGCACGAAAAGTCATTAATGGTGCTCTCGCTAATAAAACTTCTTGAGGTCCAACCCCTCATACAGAGGCGCCACCTGCGCTTCATAGCCATTGAACATCTGCGTCGCTATTCGATTGGGACTAAATAGCGATGAGGGCAATCGTCGTTCGTAACGCTGACTCCAACGCGGATGATCTACGTGGGGATTTACATTGCTGTAGAAGCCATACTCATTGGCAGCAAGGCTCTGCCAAGAGGTCTGCGGCTGACGACTGGTCAGCTCGATAGAGACAATGGATTTAATACTTTTAAATCCGTACTTCCAAGGCACGATTAACCGAAGTGGTGCGCCGCTCTGATTGGGTAATGTCCGGCCATAAAGGCCTACCGTCATCAGCGTAAGTGGGTGCAGTGCTTCATCAAGCCGCAGTCCTTCACGATACGGCCAATCAATAACCGAGGTGAATGAGCGAGTGCCGCGCATTTCCGCTGGACGATACAGCGTTTTGAAGGAAACGAATCGTGCGTCCGATGTGGGCTCGAAGCGCGCCAGTAATTCAGAGAGGGGGAAGCCTATCCAGGGCACCACCATTGACCATGCTTCGACACACCTGAAACGATAGATGCGTTCCTCTAGATCAAAGCCGCTCATAATATCTTCAAGATGGAGTGTGCCGGGCTTCTTCACTAAGCCACCGACCTCTATTGACCAAGGGTCTGTGGTCAGCGCATGGGCGTACTTGGCGGGATCGCTTTTATCAGTACCAAACTCATAAAAGTTATTGTAACTGGTAACGTCATCGAGGGGCGTCATCGGCTCATCGGTCTGACAGCCACTACAGTCTGTTTTGCTATAGGTTAAAGGCATAGAAGTACTAGCGCCTGAGGGCGCCACACCCGCTCCCACTGCGCCCGCGGCACTCAAGGCTGCCGCCTTCATGAACGCTCGACGCTGCAACCAAACGGGTTCGGGGGTAATCTCTGAGGAGGGTATAATTGGCCAGTTACGGATTCGTTGGGACATCTTCTTCAGTCTCCTCAGTGGGTGTTTTCTTCCTTAGGTTACGCTGTAAAAGCTGCGCCGGTCCAGAAAATGCGTAAATACAAGACAAACACCACAGCACCAAGGGAGGATCCAACGCCACCAGCCCCAACACGGTGACCAATAACAGAATTCGGGCAAAGGGAACCCGCGCCTCTAAGCGAACCGTTTTGAAGCTGTAGTAGGGGAACCGAGCAATCATTAAGAAGCCCACGGTAATCAATAGCGCCGCGTGCACCCAGGATAAAGGTGCGCCGCCGGCGGGTAATGCATACTCGTGACCTAGCCAGACGCTGCTGGCGACAACGCCTGCAGCCGCCGGACTGGCAAGACCGGTGAACACAGTTGAATCAGCATTACCGCGCTGGGTGTTAAAGCGCGCCAATCGTAATGCTGCACAAGCCGTATAGAGAAAAGCGGCTACCCAACCAAGCTTGCCTGCGTCAGCAAGTGCCCAATTGAACATCAACAGTGCCGGCGCTACACCGAAGGACACCATATCAGCGAGACTATCGTATTCAGCGCCAAAAGCACTTGTCGTCTTAGTTAACCGTGCAACCCGCCCGTCTAGTCCATCGAGCATGCCGGCCACAAAAATAGCGACTGCACCGGCGTAAAAATCGCCTTGCATGCCAGCGATCACAGCATAAAACCCAGCAAACAGTGCGCCCGTGGTTAACAAATTGGGGAGCCAATAAACACCTTTTGACCCTGAAGCGACGTCGTCAATGGAGCTGCGCTTTGCCCTAACGTCTTCTTCATAGTCGCCAACTAATGACGCAATAGGCCGCTCGATGTGCTCGGCAGCGCGCTCTAAATCATCATCGTCTGTGTTGGGCGGAACTGTGCTCTCGGTCATCAGACTATCTCGCTGTGGGCTAAACGAAAGTGTATAGCATACTCTAGCAGCTCTCCGGTTAGCATGCTCACCACGGTTAACAGCCCCAATAAATCAATACCGTTGGTTCGCAGCTTTTCCCTGAGGTTAAGGGTATACTGCTCGACGTTTTTTTCATTGGTCGATGGTTTGCAGCGCGCTGGCGGCTGAATTCAAACCCCCGCGCCCGGCTGCCAGTATCGTCGATCGCCTTGTTCTTACTACGCCAGCACTTCAGGAGACTACGGTGAGCAACTATTTCAATACCCTACCCTTGCGCGTCCAACTGCAGGAACTCGGTAAATGCCGATTTATGGATTCCTCAGAATTTGCCGATGGCGTTGAGCCATTAAAGGGCAAAAAAATTGTCATCATTGGCTGCGGCGCACAGGGACTTAATCAGGGCCTAAATCTACGCGACTCAGGCCTAGATGTCAGTTACACCTTGCGGCAAGCGGCCATTGACGAGAAGCGTGCCTCGTGGCAGCGAGCGACTGACAATGGCTTTGTCGTCGGCACCTATGAAGAGCTCATTCCTAGCGCCGATGTGGTAATGAACCTAACGCCTGATAAGCAGCATACGCCGGTGGTCACCACAGTCATGCCCCTCATGAAGGAAGGTGCCTGCTTAGACTATGCCCATGGCTTTAACTTGGTGGAAGAAGGCATGAAGGTACGTGCGGATATTACCGTGGTGATGTGCTGCCCTAAGTGCCCGGGTACAGAAGTACGCGAAGAATACCTGCGCGGCTTTGGCGTACCAACGTTGATCGCCGTTCATCGCGAGAACGACCCGAAGGGGGAAGGCATGGCCATTGCCAAAGCCTTGGCATCGGGTACCGGCGGTGATCGCGCGGGTGTTTTGGAGTCATCGCCCATTGCCGAAGTGAAATCGGACCTTATGGGAGAACAAACCATCCTCTGTGGCATGCTGCAAACAGGGTCGTTGCTGTGCTTTGACCGTATGGTAGAGCTTGGCATTGACGCCAGCTACGCAGCCAAGCTGGTGCAGTATGGCTGGGAGACGGTCACCGAGGGACTCAAACAAGGTGGCATTACCAACATGATGGATCGCCTGTCTAACCCGGCGAAATGTCGCGCATTTGAGCTGTCGGAAGCCATGAAACGGCTGTTGCGTCCGCTGTTTGAAAAGCATCAAGATGACATTATGTCAGGTGAATTTTCACGCACGATGATGGCGGACTGGGCAAATGACGACGCCAACCTGCTCAAATGGCGCGCAGAAACCAACGAAACAGCCTTCGAAAAGCAAGCACTCACCGATGGGCCTATTGATGAGCAGACCTATTATGATCAGGGTATTCTCATGATTGCCATGGTGAAAGCAGGGGTAGAGCTAGCCTTCGAGACTATGGTGTCGGCGGGTATCGTTGAAGAGTCCGCCTATTATGAATCGCTACACGAAACGCCGCTCATCGCCAATACCATTGCCCGCAAAAAACTCTATGAGATGAATGTTGTTATTTCTGACACGGCTGAGTACGGCTGTTATTTATTCGATCAGGCAGCTCGACCGTTGCTCAAAGATTTCGTCGCCACGCTCGGTACCGACGCCATTGGCGAGGGCATAGGTGGCAGCAATAGCACAGATAACCGCACCCTTATCGAAGTCAACGCTGCCATTCGCAACCATATGGTCGAGATTGTTGGCGAAGAATTGCGAGACCATATGACGGGCATGAAAGCCATTTCCTCCGCTGCCTGAGGCAGTGCTGATAAGAACCGTGTAGGGAGCCCAAGGGCTCCTTTTTTAGGGCACTGAATCCCCAATCCTGCGCTACTGAGTCACTCACCCTGTCATGACGATAAGGAAAACAGTCGTCACGCCTACTGTCAGCGAGAACTGCCTCCTAGACGTGCGCGGCTTTTACACGAAGCAGCATGTGTTTGGTGTCCAGCCCCGCACAGATAACCGAACTGGCATTATAAAACGCCAAAGGTATTGCGCATGATACCCTTGCCGCGAAACGTTCTATGACTGGCAGCGAGAGGCTGACCTCTTCAAATTGAACAGGTGGACAGATGAATCTCACACATGAGGAGGCGGTGGAGACCGGTCGATTGGTGTTAGACAGCCTGGTCGCTCAGTGTCTTGCTCTGCTGGGAGATCGTTTGACGTTATTGGTCATCAGAGACTTGTTTTTAGGACGCCATCGATTTGAAGATTTCTTACAGCACACGGGCGCGGTGCGATCAACCCTTGCAAATCGCCTCAAGGTGTTGGTGGCGCAGGGTATTGTTTATCGCCACCCCTATCAAACGAAACCGCTACGCCACGAGTATCGATTAACGCCTAAGGGCCTTGGGTTATATGACTTTGCCTTGTCGATATGGGCCTGGGAGCAAAAATGGGTTAACGCGTCGACGATCACATTGCCACCCCGCTTGGTTCACCGGACCTGCGCTAGCGCATTTTACCCGGTCTGCGCTTGCGCTCGCTGTCACCAAGCCATTACTGTGCAAAGCCTGTCCTATGTGCGAACCCGCGCCCACAACGCGCTACCTCGGCGGACCCCTGCCTCCAAGCGACGCTCAAAAGCCAGTCAGGTCTCTAGCCCAGGCAAAGACGCGTCTTTATTTCATACCATTGATGCCTTGGGTGATCGTTGGAATAACCTGATTTTAGGCGGAGCCCTTTATGGCCTGCGGCGCTACGACGACTTTCAACGAGGGCTGGGTATTTCAACCAACATCCTCGCAGATCGCCTGAAGTGGCTTGTCAGCGCTGAGTTAATGGAGCGCATTGCCTATCAGAGCGCGCCACAGCGGTATCAATATCGTCTCACCCAGAAAGGCCAGGATTACCTACCGATTGCGATGTCGCTGCATAAATGGTCAGAGCGTTGGTGGCTGCCTTCAGAGGGCGGCAACGTGATACTCAGACACCGTTGCTCACCTGAGCCGTTGCAAGTGTCAACCCGGTGCAGTGTCTGCGATCAAGCGGTAGCCCCCAAAGACGTCACGCAACAGCCGCCAAGGCCAGACTCCCTGACCATTGCGTCCTAATGAGAATTCCGTTAGTGTTTATATAGTTTTTTTATGCAAGTAAGCGTGCAGATAGGAGAGCTCAGTCCATGAGTGAGCCGGTATATATCCTCGGCGGATGTCAAACAGATTTTGCACGTGCCTGGTCCCGTGAAGGTTTAGATATCTCCGACATGATCAGGGAGTCCAGTTTAGGCGCGCTCGAAGCCTGCGGCCTTCCCGCTTCAGCTATTGAGTCCGTCCACGTGGGTAACGCATTTGCTGAGGCCCAGCGCCAACAGGGCCACCTAGGTGCCGTGGTCTCTCAGGTAGTACCCGAACTTTGGGGGGTACCAGCATCGCGCCATGAAGGCGCCTGTGCATCGTCATCACTGGCAGCGCTCGCCGCCATGGCTGAGATCGAGGCAGGGCGATATGACTGCGTGCTTGTGTTGGGCGCTGAAGAATTCAAAAACTTGCCCGGCGACGTAGCCTCACAAAATCAAAACTCAGCGGCGTGGCGTGATCGAGAGAATATCGATTGTAAATTCATGTGGCCCGCGGTGTTTGGTTTGCTGGCTAATGAGTACGATCAACGATACGGCCTCGATCGACAGGTTCTCAATGACATTTCTGAGATGAATTACGCTAACGCAAAGCGTAATCCTCTGGCACAAACCCGGGGCTGGCACTTCGCCGAGAATAGCTTTGCTGAGGATGACGTGCTCAATCCAGTCATTGAGCCCGGGGTTCGCCGGTTGCACTGTGGTCAAATCACCGACGGTGCTTGCGCGGTTATTTTAGCGTCGGGGAAATTTATGGCGTCGTATCGACAGTCACGCGATAAGCGGGATCCGATCGCGCGTATTCGGGGATGGGGACATCGCAATGCGGGCATTCGCTATCACGATAAAGTCGAGCGCAGCAAGGACTCACCCTATGTTTTTCCGCATGTCAGGCAGGCGATTCAAGAGGCTTTTAATCGCGCTGGGATTGCTGATGTCAAACAGCTTGATGGCATTGAAACCCACGACTGCTTTGCAATGACCGAATATATGGCTATTGATCATTTTGGTATTACCGCTCCCGGCGAGTCATGGCGAGCGATTGCAGACGGGTCTGTCGCTTTCGGTGGCCGTTTGCCCATTAATGCGAGCGGTGGCCTGATTGGCTGTGGTCACCCGGTAGGCGCCACAGGTGCGCGTATGTTGCTAGATGCCAGCCGCCAAGTGACCCAGCGAGCTGATGCCATGCAGATAGCGGGAGCTGAACAAATAGCGACATTAAATATTGGTGGGTCCTGTGCAACGGTATGCAGCTTTGTTGTGGGCCGAGACTAACCAGCCTTCCATGTTGCCACCGCATCAGTATCCCGCCGCCACCGTGTTGATCGTTGAGGAGTAGCGACATGAACCAGCCCATAAAAGATCCTAATGCGCCCTTTGGAGACGCCTATGGCCCTTATGTGACGGACGTCTTTGCCCCTGTATTTGAAGAGCAGGTGTTATCTGATTTGCCCGTGACAGGCAGCCTACCCAGTGACCTCAATGGGGTGTATCTACGCAATGGACCCAACCCGCGATTTGAGCCCAAGGGAGACTACCATCCGTTTGACGGCGACGGCATGATTCATAGTGCTCACTTTGATAATGGACGCTTAGTGATTCGAAATAAGTGGGTCAGAACTGATGCCTGGATGAAAGAGGACGCCAGCGCAAGCGCGGAGTACTGGGGTATTCGGCAAACCTTGAAAGGCCGTGACGATAAACCCGTAAAAGATTCAGCAAATACTGATGTGATCGGCCATTCCGGGATGGCTATTTGTACCTGGTACCTCGCAGGTGTGCCCTATGCACTGGATCCCATCACTCTGGAGACTCTCGGTCCGCAACATAACTACTTAGATGATCCGAGCTCTGGCATGTCCAGCCACTGCAAGGTCGACGAGGTAACGGGTGAGCTGATGTATTTTGATTATGGCGATCACTGGCCTTTCATGTGGTACGGCGTCGTCAATAAAGACGGTCAGCTGGTGCATCGAGTGCCCATCGAATTACCCGGCAACCGACTACCCCACGATATGGCGATCACCGAGCATTACTCCATTTTACATGACCATCCTGTGTTTCATGACGAACAAGCCCGAACGGCCGGCCGACACAAGGTGGTATTTGACTCCAACTTACCGACCCGATTGGGCGTTATTCCTAGAATGGGTGAAGCCGCTTCACTTCGCTGGTTTGAGTTTTCGGGCGCGTTTATCTACCACGTCATTAACGCGTGGGAAGAGGGTGATGAGATTGTTATGGTGGCTTGTCGGTATCAGCCCGCGATTCACGATGATGGTAGTTTTGATGACGAGCGCACCGCCAAAATGATTGCACGGCTAGTCATGGATGCGCGGCTTTGGCGTTATCGCATGAACGTGAAGACAGGGGAGTGCAGTGAGGAATGTTTAGACCCCCATCACAACGTCGAATTTCCAAGCATTGATACCCAGCGTACCGGTCGAAAAAACCAATTTGCTTACTTGGTCGATCATGATCCTGCCATTTTACGTTGGACCGGGGTGTGTAAGTACAACATAGACTCCGGTGAGCGCTTGGGCGCTTGGTCCGATGACCATGACCATTGCTGGTACAGCGAACCGTGGTTTGCACCCGCGGATAATCAAGTCACCGAGGATCACGGATACCTGGTGGTATTTGTCTGGAACGATTCAACCCAAACCCAAGAACTCCAAGTATTTAATGCACGAGATCTCGATCAAGGTCCTATTGGCCGAGTACATATGCCGACCCGGATTCCTCCGGGTTTTCATGGCTGCTGGATGACAAAAGAGCGAATTGGCTGCCAGTAAAGCGGGGCTTTATAAGGTGGCTACTAAGAGCCCGGCACGGTAGTCGGCGGTCAAGCGCAGTGGACAGTGAGAGCAATAACCAAGATGCAAAAACCTGATCAAAGAAGAATTGCAGCACTCACCTCCAAGGGTCACTGGAGTGACAAAACCTTGTGTGATTATTTGCGCATTCAGGCCCAGCAAACCCCAGACAATCTCGCCGCGGCCGATCAACCTACGCGCCAGCAACTCACAGAAACAGATCCTATTCGGCTGACCTTTAGCCAGTTGAATATGGCAAGCGATGCCCTCGCCGTTGATTTGCTGTCCCGCGGTGTGGGTTACCAAGATCGCATTATGATTCAGATGCCCAACGTGGTGGATCTCATGGTCTGTTATTACGCCATTAGCAAGCTGGGCGCCATTGCATCGCCCTTGCCCGTGCAGTATGGGCGCCATGAAATCTCCATGCTGGCCGGCGAGCTATCACCTGACTGGTTTATTGGAACCGATCATTTTAAAGGACAGTGCCTTGCTGATAATGGTCAGTTCGCGGTCTCAATGAACAAGGTCTTTGCCATGGGCGCGGACCTAGGCATTCGGAGGATTGATCGACTAAATAACGTCGAGACGGACCAACTCATTGCCTATCGAGAAAAGCACCCCATCAGTGCCAACGATACGTTTACCGTTTGTTGGACATCGGGCACTACTGGCACCCCTAAAGGGGTTCCTCGAACGCACAATATGTGGCTCGCCTCAGGTCAAATGACGGCCTTGGGCAGCGGCTATGTTAGCGGCGATATTCTGCTCAATCCCTTCCCCATGGTGAATATGTCGGCGCTCGGTGGATTCCTTTTTCCCGCAGCGACATTGGGCTGCGCTGTGGTGCTTCATCACCCAATAGACGTTCCCATATTCCTCGAACAAATACAGACGGAACAGGTGACATTCACCATCGCGCCGCCGGCGTTATTAAACAAGCTCTCCAAAGAGCCGGCGCTGTGGGGGGCATTTGATTTTCCCGAGCTTCGCAGTATCGGCTCGGGATCGGCCCCCCTGTCTCCCGAGATGATCGCTACCTTCGAGCAAGATTATGGGGTGGATATTATTAACATTTACGGCTCCAACGAGGGCATCGCCCTGATTTCATCGCGAGATACCATTGCGGACCCCAAGTTACGCGCGGGTTTGTTTCCTCGAAGCGGCGGAACACACTCGCCGTGGCGAGGCGAGCTCCACGATAGGGTTCAGTCAAAAGTAATCGATGTTGACACCGGTCAGGAACTGCTCGCCCCAGAGTCCCGAGGGGAGTTGTATTTTTCAGGTGCCACCGTCTTTGATGGCTATTTGCACTCGGACCGCAGCGATGTATTCACCGACGATGGATTTTTTCGAACCGGGGACTTGGTTGATATTTGTGGCGATAACGGTGAGTTTTACCGTATTGCCGGGCGTTTGAAAGACATCATAAATCGAGGAGGAATGAAGATTTCCCCCTCAGAGCTTGACACCTTGCTTGAGGGCCACGACGCCCTTTCAGAGGCTGCGGTCTGTGCCTACCCGGACGAAACTTTGGGTGAAAAAATCTGCGTCTGTATAGTGCCAAGAAGTCTCGATGATCCGCCAAGCCTTGACGACATCTGCGCTTACCTCACGGCCTGTGGTATCGCTAAGTTTAAACTACCCGAGCGCTTGCAGTGTGTTGATGCGTTGCCGAGAAATCCGTTGGGGAAAGTGCTCAGACATGAATTATCAGACACAGTGGCGCCAAAATAGTTGGCGGTAGATCAGCTCCACTGGTCATGCATAGTCAATCCTTTCTTTAACGCGCCAGCGAATTCTAAGGCCATATCGCCAGCAATATCGGCACAGCTTTGAGGGCCTTTTACCACGCCCACGCCTTGTCCTGCAGACCAGAGGTTTTTCCATGCCTTATCAGCGCGGTTATCCGATAGATTGATTGCGCCGGGTGGGCGAATTCCGTGTGGGTCAATGCCGGCCGCAGTGAGACTAGCCGTCATCCAGTTTGCGCTGACACCGCTCACCGCTTTGCTCTCAACAATATCAGCGCTGGTGGCACTGGCCATCATCGAGACGTATTCGGGTGAGGCGAGACTCTCGGTTGCAGCAATGAACCGCGTTCCCGACACAACAAAATCTACACCGGCCATGAGCATGGCGGCCACGTCATCTCCCCGAGATACACAGCCAGCGATACCCAACGGACCATCCCAAAATTCACGCACCTCCGCTAAAAACGCCAGGGGATGAAGGCTTCCCGTGTGCCCTCCAGCTCCCTGAGTCACTAAGATCAAACCATCAACACCTGCCGCCACTGATTTTTTGGCCATCTCAATGGTGATGACATCGGCAAATACCCAGCCACCATAATGGTTAACAGCGTCTATGACCCGAGTCGGCGATCCAAGGGCGGTTGAAACGACGGACGGTTGATAGCGTTTTACCAGCGCCAGCTCCTGGTCGAAACGATCGTAAGTCGAGTGCACAAACATATTGAACACCCAGGGAAGTCGCTCGGGTGCAAGGGCGTGATGGATATTTGCCATCCAGGTATCCAACATCTCAACCGATCGAGCATTCGGTGCAGGCAAACCACCCACCAGCCCCGCATGGGCTGAAGCAATAACGAGTTCAGGCGAGGACACCAGAAACATAGGTGCAACAATCAGTGGCATACGCGCGTGCTTGAAGAGATTCATGGGCTTTTAACTTGCATTAAAAAACTGAGTTGGATGGTATCCGAAAAGCGGCAATGGCGCAATTTCTAGCGCGTCAACACCAGCACTTTGCTGCTGTGGATGCGAGAGTTATACTCGTGCGAGAGCACCACCCTACAAACGGCGGGTTAACATAAGGGCATTGGATGAGCAACAAGCTGCGCCTAGCGCATGTGGTCTTTCAAACGAATCGGGTCAAGGCCATGCGGGATTTCTACTGTCACTTGCTGCAGGCAGAGATTGTGTTTGAAAACGAACACATGTGCTTTATTACCTATGACGACGAGCACCACCGCCTGGCCTTTATGGCAATGCCTGGCGGGCTACTGGAACGACCGCCAAACGGCGTGGGGCTCATGCATTCCGCCTATACCTTTGAATCCCTCGACGCACTACTCGCGCGATACAGTCTTTTAAAAGATGACGGGCTCGAGCCAGTGGCACCGGTCCAGCATGGTCCGACGACATCTTTGTATTACCGAGACCCAGACGGCAGTCTTGCAGAATTACAGATAGACAATTTCGCGTCGCCGCTGCAGGCAACAGAATTTATGCATTCAGAGGAATACATTGACGACCCATTGGGCCCGGTGTTTAACCCAGAGAGAATGCTTCAAGCGTTATCGAGGGGAACACCTGAACAAACGCTTATCACCCGAGAGTGGGCACGGGATGACTCACAAGTCCCCTCTGCATTAGCCCGCTTATCCGGGATTCCTGTGGAGCCCATGTAACCATCCCCGTGGTACCGCCACATTGGCCTTTACTGGCTCACGTTACTGCAGACCTTTTTTTGAAGACTCCCCTCCAGCGTTGTCGGGATGACTACTCAAACAGTGATAAAACAGCTTCCGGTGGACGACCGATCGCGGCCTTACCCTCCCTCACCACAATCGGGCGCTCAATCAGCACGGGGTTAGCGATCATGGCCGCAATGCATTCATGGTCAGGGGATTCTGGGGTCAGTCCCAGCGCCTTGAAACAAGGCTCTTGACGACGGAGCAACGCCCAAGGCGAAAGTCCAAGTGCGTCCAGTACCTCGGTTAAAGTCCTCACCGTGGGCGGCGTCTCCAAATAACGGATGACCTCTGGAACCATTCCCCGCTCTTCCAGCAAAGCGAGTGTTTGACGTGACTTTGAACAGCGCGGGTTGTGGTAGATAAGACAATCACTCATGGGGCTAAAATCTTCTCGCCGCGCGCCATACCTGCGACGCCCGATCTGACCACTTCCAATATTTCGGTCTCTCCCAGCGCTTTCACAAATGAGTCGAGTTTATCGGTAGGGCCAGTTAGTTGAATGACGTAGGTACTAGGCCCCACATCGACAATTTGACCGCGGAAAATATCGGTAGTGCGCTTGACCTCCTCTCGCTGCGCGCCGACCGCACGCACTTTAACAAGCAGCAAATCACGCTCAACATGGGCGCCCTCGCTGAGATCCACCACTTTAACAACATCAACGAGCTTATTCAGATGCTTAGTGACTTGCTCAATTTTGAGAACATCGCCGCGGGTGGTGACGGTTAACCGCGACAGCGATTCATCTTCGGTAGGGGCGACGTTAAGCGTTTCGATGTTGTAACCGCGCTGGGAGAACAAACCCACCACTCGGGACAATGCGCCAGGCTCATTTTCAAGCAGTACCGATAAAATACGACGCATCTTAAGTTCGCTCCGTTTTACTGAGTAACATATCTTTCATAGCGCCGTTGGGAGCCACATGCATGGGATAAACATGCTCATGGGGCTCAATGAAGATGTCGACAAACACCAAGCGATCCTTGAGGCTGAACGCCTCTTTCATGGCGCCCTCGAGGTCATTCTTATCCTTCACTTCTAAGCCGACATGGCCATAGGACTCAGCAAGCTTCACAAAGTCAGGCAGCGAGGCGGCGTAATGACTCTCAGAGTAACGACCGTCATACTGCATGTCTTGCCATTGCTTGACCATACCCAAGTAGTTATTACGCAGGTTAATGATTTTTATGGGCAAGCCGTATTGGCTGCAGGTTGATAGCTCCTGAATATTCATCTGAATACTGCCCTCACCCGTGACACAGGCCACATCCATCTCGGGGAACGCCAACTTCACCCCCATCGCTGCGGGCAAACCAAACCCCATGGTGCCAAGCCCGCCGGAATTGATCCATCGTCGGGGAAGATCATATTTGTAGTACTGCGCCGCAAACATTTGGTGCTGGCCCACGTCGGAAGTGACATAGGCGTCGCCGTTGGTGACATCATAGAGACATTTAATAGCGTCCTGAGGCATCACTAAGTCGCTGTCGCCATAGCGCCGACCGTGCCATAGCCCGTGAGCTTCTCTCCAGCTGTCTATTTGCTGCCACCAGTCGCTGCAGGCTTGGATATCTGGTGAGGCACGATCAGCGGCGCTCAGCTGCGTCGCAATTTGAGCATCGAGTTCTCGCAGTACCGAGTCAACCGGGCCAACAATTGGAATATCAACGGGAATGATTTTCGCAATGGACGCCGGGTCAACATCGATATGGATGATTTTGGCCCCGGGGCAAAATTTCCCCACCGTGTTGGTGACTCGGTCATCAAAACGGGCACCAACGGCGAGAATAACGTCGCTGTGATGCATCGCCATGTTGGCCTCGTAAAAGCCGTGCATACCGAGCATGCCTAAAAATTGTGGATCTGATCCCGGAAAGGCACCCAAACCCATCAGGGTATTAGTGACCGGATAGTTTAATCGCCGGGCAAGTGTACCGAGTAACTCAGCGCCATTACCCTGAATGACTCCACCACCGGCGTAGATAACCGGTCGTTTAGCAGTCAATAGCAGCCGTGCGGCCTTACGAATTTGGCCGGTGTGCCCTTTTTCGGACGGCTGATAGGATCGCAAACTCACTGTCTCTGGGTAAGCGTATTCAAACTTGTGTTCCGGGTGCGTGAGATCCTTAGGAATATCGATGACTACAGGACCGGGACGACCACTGGCTGCAATGAAAAAGGCCTTTTTGATGATCGCGGGAATATCCTCGGTACGCTGCACCATGAAACTGTGCTTAACAATGGGCCGCGAGATACCAATCATGTCCGTTTCTTGGAAAGCGTCTTCGCCAATTAGGTGACTTTGCACCTGCCCAGACAAGACCACCATGGGGATGGAATCCATATAGGCGGTAGCGATACCCGTAATGGCATTGGTTGCGCCGGGCCCCGATGTCACCAAAACAACCCCAGGCTTACCCGTCGCCCGGGCATAGCCGTCGGCAGCATGCGTAGCCGCTTGCTCGTGGCGTACCAAAATATGGGGCACGGAATCGGCTTTGAACAGCGCGTCATAAATGTGGAGGGCAGCGCCTCCCGGATAACCAAAGACATACTCAACGCCCTCGTCTTCAAGGGCGCGGACGATCATCTCGCCGCCAGATAACATTTCCATAGCTCTCACTTCTCACCAACTGGACGTGAACATTGTGACGCAAGCTGTCGACTTAAAAGTCGTTCGCTCAACCGTCGTCGTCTGTCTCACGAACCACTGGCCGGATCGCTCCGGACTACCGTATCCGAACGCCGATCACGAAAGCCGTGTTTCGGTCGTCCTGCACGGTAGCGCAGTGTCGAGCCCGAGGTGCGCACAGCGCACATTACGGAACCCGCAAACAGCCCGCACAACTATCCCGTTGTGAAGGTAGGCCAGAGGGTGAGGGTACCCACCAATAGCCGTTGCCGTTCGCGTGACGACGCAATTGTGCGGATCGATGCGGCAAAAAGTCAAGTCATGGTGGGATTTTGCGCGAGTTGATAGTGCCCTTTTGCCGGTATGCTAGGGTAAACTGGGATCACTGGGTTATTTTCGGTGCCGTATCGGGAGAGAAATCATGGCAATAGACGTTCATGCTCGGCCTTGGCTACCTACTAGCGCTTGCCTCTTGGGTTTAGCATTCTGGGTCTGTACCTGTCAGCTAGTTGCCGGAGAACTCTATCGGTGGCAGGACGCCAATGGAAACCCGGCCATCAGTGATAGACCCCCGCCCCCTGGCACGCCCTTCGTCAAAATTGATGACAGACGATTTGGAATGAAAAATCAATGGTCCCAGTCTTCGACGAGCAACTCATCAGACAACACATCAACATCTCAGGCAGCAGCTACAGTGAATTTGAATGCCAATGCGAGTCAATCGCGGATCATCGTCAACAAACAGCGCACGCTGTGCCAGCAGGCGAAAGACAATATTTTTAAGCTGGAGACTTTCGCTAGAATAAGAGTCACTGATACAGACGGCGCCGTGAGATTCATGACCAATGCTGAGCAAAGCGAACAGCTGGCTACCGCCAACGAGGTGGTGGCAGCTAATTGCTAGCGCCGGCGACTAATAACTATCGACGATCTCACCCTGATAAGTGGGGCGCAACGTGCCCTCTACGGAAGGGTTAATCTCAATCGGATCAAAGCCCTTGCAACCAATGCATACCGTGACCAGTGAGTCGTCAATGACTCCGTCGCCACAGTCCCCCTCACAGCTGGAGGAATTGGCGTCAAGTCTAACCGTCGCTATAATCGGTGGGATGGGCAAACCCCCGCCATCTATTGTTTCGGCTGTCGGCGTCACGGGTGTAAATAATGGCGCCGAATAAGCCGTCGCGGTGCCCAAATTAGAGCACAAGCTGGTCGGCCCCCCCTCGGGCTTAAAACTGTTGAAGAATACTTTCCCTCCGGCAATAGCCGCTTGATTCACGACCTGCTCACCTCGCCCCGGAATGGGGTAGTACCACCCATCATAGGCATCGAGTGTTTGGCCGGTTGACAGCGAGTCGGTGACCACATTAAACAAGGTATTGCCCAGTAAGTTTAGACCCCCAGGGTTGGGGCTCATCCAAGGTCGATCAATGTACGCAAAGAAGTAGTTCTGTACCTCACTGGAATAAGGATAGTTAGATCGTAGCGGTCGCTCGCGATCGCCGGTACCAAAGGTCACAAATACGCGCTTTTGGTAAAGGCCCAATATTGGTCGATTCATGGTACGAATAGCTGACTCTTCGGCGCCGACTTTCGCCACTGTCGTCAAGCTCCATAGGTTGGAGCCTCGGTCATTAGGGCTAAGGGGAGTGTCTAACGGACTAATGCTGCTCGCCGTTGATGAACTAAGGTAGCCAAAATTAAGCCTGTACAGATGCCCCGCCGCATCGAGCACATAGGCATAATCCCAAAAACCATCACTGTCGAAGTCAATCGGCGCCACATCTGCGACAACCGGGGCAGTCGTTGAGAACATGGCCAGTAACTCACCGGTTTTTGCATCGACAATATAAACTCCTTTGCCGCTACCACAATCCGATACCGGCAAGCTGACATCAACATCAAGGCACTCATCCCAACCCCCACCAAATATTATCAATGGTCGCTGACTGCCTTCGCTCTCCACGAAACCTGTCATGGGTGTTGACCACAGCTGCGAAACACCCGCGAACTGTGTAGCCCATTTCAGAGAAGGTTTCTGCGGGGGAACCCCTGGCGTTATCGCGCTCGGACTAATATCTATCGCATACAACTTGCCACCGCCCCGTCGCATGGTTGGGTAAAGAATGCCTTCCGCTAACTCGCCATCGGCGTTATAACGCAAATAAGCACCCGTTGAACCGTCAAAAAAATAATCCTTGTCTCTAGCAGCGATACCAGTCGGGGGATTAGCAGACGACAGCTCCGGTGGTAACCCTGCATAGTCGATGGTGGGAGTATTCCGGTATTGGCGCTCGATCCGCGCTACATGCTCATCGGCAACCAACGCCCAGTCCTCTGTGCCATCAAAGGGATCGACAGATCTGAACAAGCCATCATTGGCGCCGTAAAAAATACGAAAATTGGTGACCTGTTCGCCATTAACGGTTGTTTCCCCGTAAGTCACTGTCAAGGGGCGCGAATGGATAACATCGCCGTGAATCGACGATCGCAAACCCCGGTATGGCATGACCTCCTCAGATTCAGGAGTTGCTGGGTTGGTATCAGTTACACAAACACTATCCTCCAAAGCAACACAGTCACCCCCTGCTAATCCTGCCGACTCCCCCAAAAAATACGTCAAGGTAGCATCGCTAGCCTCTAAAGGCGTGACGGCGGTATTGGACAAACGATACACCGAGCGCTGATGGTCTCCGCTGCCCGTCGCCAACTGTCGGATTTGCTGGGCGACGCCACCTTTTTCAACAAAAGCGCCGTCTGGATAATCTGATAGCGGACTGAAGCTTTGCATTGCGTCACGGGAACACTGCCCCACAGGCGGCGGGTCAATCCCTAGACCATTAAAGTAAGGCCCTTGAGTGCTGGCAGATTGATCAACTAAGCTCGTGTCTTCCGTCCAGAAACTGACGGCACAGGAACTCGCAAAGCCTGTCTCAGGGTTGATGGCTCGGTAGCGTTTCGCATCGGACATTTCGACTTTACCGTCAAATTTCGCCAGCTGATACTGCTTGAGATTACCCAACCAGCGCGGCTTACGCTGCTTGGCTGGTCGAAACATCCCAACAAAGATCTTATTCTCCTGCTGCGCTCTGTTAGTCGCACTGAGAGGAAGTGTCACCGCAGCAAAACTCGTGTTAACCGCGACTATATCGTCAAAAATTCGCGTTAATGCTTTTTTAAGTGCGTCGTAGCTAGTGACTTCAATACGCCTTCCGCCGCCCTTCTTCGCGGCACTGTCCATCAGCGCAGAGTGCTCGACATTGGGTGCCTTATTGAATACATCCAGCGTATACGTCGTTACGGGCACACGCAGTGAATCACCGTCAGGAACGGTGACGGCAACACCAATATCCTGCAAAAATGCAGTCCAGTCATCGAGATTGTAGTCACCACCGTCAACGTCACCAATACCGGTCGCCACTACACCACCCGATGCCGCCGACTCTTCTACTTGGAAATGATAAGCTTGTACTCGATTCTTTCCCGCTCCTGTTACCAGACATGCGCCGCCCGCGGCTGTTTCTTTTTTAGGCTGCGATCCCAAACAACGGCAACTGCCGTTAGCCGGACACCCCGATGCGATCGCTGGGGTTTCGGTACCAGCCGGATACGGCTGATTGACGCTGGCGCTGCATTCAGCCACCGTGTCATAGCACGCGGCCGTATAACCTAAGGTGTCACTGTCTCTGCCAGACAACTCAACAAAACGCTGCATGGCTAATCCGTCAGTGCCGTCGCCGGCCAATCCAGCCGGTGATGCACCCACCGCTGCATAGAGCGACTTCAGTGCATTCGAGTTAACAGCGTCATCGGGTGACGGACCGCTGGCATTGGGATTACTGATAAATATGACGTAGGTTTCGGCGCAAATATCAGCCTCAGTCAAAGGAGAATCAAACACTGAGTACGTTGTGGTGTACGCCTCACTATCAGCCAGTGACGGCGTACCACTGCCAGACATACTTTGAGTAGCTCCGGCTAAGTAGTTGTGCACATCGTAAATCAGATTGCCGTAAGCCGTGTTTGAGTTCCGCTTTTCTATAGGATCTCCGGCATTGGAGTAAATAGTATCAAGCGTGTTGAACAGGCGTTGCTTGCCAATATCATTGGAATCTGTGCCAATGCGCTGCAAATCAAAGCGGACATAGCCACCATCGTCGTTCGCATTACCCTGGGTGGTGAATTCCAGCAAGCCCACATTGAGGTCTTTACCAATCGCGTTAAGCGCTGCTTTGATCGCCGCAATCTCTGCTTGTCCTTGCACCTCATCAACAATAGTGCAGCTAGTCGGCGACGCCGAGCAGTCGCAAAAGGGCTCACTGCTAGGACAAACCGCTCTCGCTGGCCACTGCTGATTCTGACGAGACCAATTTGATGTGTTATCAAGGACTATAAGGACATTAGGCACTGCTGTTGCGCTAGCATCGTCAGAAAAACCATTGGCAAACAGATCAATATCCTCCGTCTGTGCAAACTGACTGAAAAGCACTAACGCAGCTACTGTCACACATTGTCGGATTCGCATAGCACTCTCCAATTCAGGATTAGCATTCAACTCGCATGGGCGCATAAACTGGCGACTTGTTCCTCGGTCGCTCTTTGCGCCGCACCTAATTTATAAGCCATCACACCGCCGGTCGTGGCGTCAGTGGCCTTGAAGGTCAGCTCTATCGTGACATCGACGCAATAGGACACATTCGACGATTGATTATCAGCCCCGTGCAGAGAGTCTTGATCGAGCGCCTTATAACACTGGCGATCTTCAGGTCGATTGAAAACATCTAACTCGTCGTTCATTACCGGTGAAACGACAACACAACGCGGCGCATCAAGCTGGATAACAATGTCATCGCCCGCGTTGGCAGCTCCATCGCCAGTCACATCAATGCAGGTCGAGCGAATACCTATGCCGCCGCTGCTACATTGGGTCGGGAACGGCGGTAAATTAGGATTGAACAGCTGCCCATACGCCAAGGCTTCGCTGAAGGCGACTTGAATCGCATTTCGCATAGTTGCCCGCGCCTCGATATTGGACGCGACCTTCAGGCTTGTTCTAACGATCGTCGCTGAGGTTACCCCGAGTATCGTCACTATTAGCAAAGTAATGAGGGCGATAATCAGGACAACGCCCCGTTGCGCGGCGGCGGTAGGCATCATGGCTACCCTCCCGTCCAAGCTAAATTGGGAATGCGGACGGTTTGAGTCATGACAGTGCGTTGATGAGATACAAAATTTTCTCCGGGCGTAAAGGTATAGCCGGGAATGTCATAGCTCTTGGTGTCCTGGAAATTGGCTGTTTTCGAGTCTGTTCTCACTACCCACCATAATCGGGCAGCGACCACATAATTCCAATAATCTGGCTTAGACATGACTGAGTCGCCAGTCAATACCCATAACTCAGGAATTCCCGAACCATAGTTATCAGCGCTTTCCGCGGCATCGAGCACATCAATGCCCCATTCAAACGATAAGTGCTCCACTCCTCGGGCGATCACCGATGGCCAGTAGCGCGGCCCCGATCCTGAGTCACTCGATGTGTTATGAGAGAGCACCAGGGCAATCAAACGATCACTGCGATCCACATAGAAAATTTTTGACAAATAACGATAAATGGGCGCCCGATCGCTCGCACTCGACAAAGCACAGTTACCGGCATTGCCCAGCGAACTTTGCAACGATATAAAAGCGAATTCGGAGCCCTCTGAAAGATTGGGGTTATTGGACAGGACAATTTTTTCTTCATTGGGGTCTCGGTACTGGCAGCCGTCTACCTGTAAATGGTAGTTGCTTTCAAAAGGCAAGCAGGTCTCATTGACCGTGCCGTTCCGATTAATATAAGAACAGGTCGCCGCCCGTCGTATGACGACAAACTCTGAGCCGTCTTTGGGCAGTGGCACATCGAATGCGCACTGACCGTCTAGCCCTAACTCGGGTAATAACGCATCGGCGGATCCTGCAAACATGGGATTCGCCATGCCCCGCACTAACTCATTGAAAACGCCCTCACCGCTGCGCCCTGTTCCCACGCATATCGGTGATCTCTGGGTATTATCAAAGGTAGCGATGTCATTGGTAGCGCCGTTTTTCACCAGCGCCGTCACCGTATTTCTTGTGATTTTAGCCTCCCCCCATAAAGCCGCTAAGCGCATTTCACTCATTAAATAGTCACCGCTAAAGATCGCGCTTTCAACGAACTGAGAGGACTCGTCAAGGGCCATCTGTGTCTTGCTGGCGGAAATGTATAGCTGAGAGATACCGAGGATGAGCAACAGTCCTAGTGTAAGAGCAATCATCACCTCCACCACACCAAAGCCACACTGCCTTTGGTAGCAACATACCCGAGCTGTTGGTACCTCTCTGGGGCTCATCATATGCCTCTAGCTAGCCACATTCTGCACCACCACATCTCGATACATGGCGCGTCGATACTCGTCAGGCCCAAAATCTCCACGACCACAACCCACGGCAGGGGGTACCGACTTAACTATTCCCTGCCAGGCAACGGACACACGGATTTTAGTGGTTCCCGCCGTGCTGGTGCTAAGGGGCGCGATACATCCCCGAGTGCCTTCTGGCGCTCCGACAGCAATGGCGGCGGCTCGAGCCGCCGCTCCCGCCAATAAATTATTCCACTCACAAAGATCTCTAGCTGCAATATCCTCAGGGGAATTGGCCTCGGTCGACGAGGTCATAAGCGAACAGTTACTTTGCTCAAGCAAGCCAAATTCCGACGTTTGGGCAACGGTATAAAGCCCGAGGGTGGCGGGTTTTGGATTGTTGCGAATGCGCGCTGCCATATCATCGAGCATCGGCGTCAGCTGAATGCGCTGTTGAGCCTCAAACTGCTCGTTCATCGTACTGGTTTGCAGTGCAGCTAACCCGAGCAGTCCGATAGAAATAATCAAAAAAGTCACCAGCACTTCAACCAAGGTGAAACCCTGTTCTTTTGGCTGAGCGGCCCCGAGCGACCTCGGACTGTGGCCAGTGTTCACTGCGAACACGCCTTCACCCAGTTGTTAGCAGATTCAGGCGCCGCCGGACAACTGGCAGAGCAGGCACCGGTATCGGTAAAGACACTGCCATCAATGTCCAGATATAGACACATATTGCAGCCACTGACGGTGAGGTCAAAGTGCTCACACTGCGAATTCGGGCGACCCCATAGGGTATATTTAACCTTGCCTGAGGCAGGTCCCGCGGCGACCGACACCCCTTCAGGTAAAGCAAAATCGCCAACAACGTTCCCATCAGACACCACCTCCCAGCCATTGTTCCAATCGGACAGCTTAGGCTGCATAGAGGCTGTTTGGCCTATCTTTACCGCTTCAGCGCGAGTGAGGAGTAGCGAGGCCCGTAACTCCGTGGAGGCGCCACGCAATTTTTGCTGGGCAATCATACGCTGATAGCTCGGCGCGGCTACTGAGACGAGTATAGAGAGAATGACCAGGCTGATCAGTAATTCCACCACAGTAAAACCCTGTTGTTGGGATTTTTTCACCAGGACACCTCCAAGGTTGCGTCATTGCAAAATCGTAAGCGCTCGCCGGTATTGGCGAGGCACAGTGTTCCATCGATGCTCTGATAGCCGCCACTCAGGGGCGTTAACGTCAGAACAAAAGCCGAGGGGGATGAGGTAATCGTGAAGCCCGTGACGCTATAGTGCTTAGCCACATCCTCCGGCACGGAAACACCCAGATCATCGATGCTCGCTGCATAACTGCGGTTGTTCAGCAAATGCTGTTGTTGCCGCTGAGCGGCTTCCATCATAAATGCCTGTGCTGCCGCGCGATTGCCCTTGCGGACATAATCCATATAAGAGGGGTAACTTAATGCCACTAGGACACCAACAATAGCCATCGCTACCATCAGCTCGATGAGCGTGAAGCCCCTAGCTTGGCTGCCTATAGACGCTAAATGCTTCACTTGTTGCCGGGAAGAACCCATACCCCGCCTCCGGTGGCTTTGTGCGCCACAGACTTTGACTCGTTGTAGAGGCACTCTGCGTTAAAATCTTAAATTGACTCGCAAAATGCATTTCTTATTTGCATATTACCTGCGATTCTGCCATTTACAACCGATTTCATATATTATTTTCGATTATAAATCTATTTTTATATTCTATAACTCTCTTATCGCCCTGATTGAGCGACAACAATGGCCAATTCGTGAGCACCTAACAACGCCATAGTCGCGACCAGCAGCAATACCACCACCGTCGTGGTAGAAATATATCCTTCCTGGTCTCGCTGAGCAGCGCCGCTGTCGCGCTGACTGCCATCATTGTTTGCGTACCGACCCATACACACCCCATCTCCAATCTCATTGTCAGCGATAGCCAGACCCGCCGTCCCCCCGCCACCTATTGCCCTTTTGCAGCCACCCCTACTCAGCCTGTGCATTAGCTAAAGGCGAACAATATCACTCCTGCCACCGGCGCTAGTGGCTCTGCGTGAATGATCAATGATCCAACGGGGTAATCAGCACCGGGCTGTGTTTAGCGACCGCGAACGCCACTTCTACCCGCTCTACATTGCCCAAGATTGGCTGTAACTGGGGCTGGGCCCAAGCACTGAGGGTCGATGGCCTAAAGACGTCGCTGTCTTTCCAACCGTGAAATAACAGCTGTAACTGCCACACTGAGGACGCCTTAATTGACCAGCCTTCGACCCCCGCAACGAGCATCTGGGCGCGATCGAATTGTCCATCGACACCCAAGCGTTTTATCATAAGCGAGCCGATACCGTCGCCGCGCTCCCAGGCATAATCTCTCAGATAAATAAGCGCGCGCGACCACAGCGCATACCGCTCATGTCCACTGCACTCAATGGGAATGGCTGAGCTAGAAAAAATACGCAGTTCAGGGGCCACAAGGGTAAACAGCGCGCTACAACCCGGCTCCACCCAGACGTAGGACGGCCAAATCCCGGCCGGGCAGCCACCCTCGCAGTCGATCAAAGAATCTACCCACAGCACCGGCGACTGTGCTCGTCTACCCTCCAACGTCACACAGAGATTGTCGAGTTCCTCCAGGACTCTCACGCCTATGCTGTTGGTAGCACTAGGTGGATCGCATAATGCGGCGATCCTCTCCCCGTCGCGCAGGGGCGTACTGCGCTGGAGTAAGTCCGCCAAGTAGACACTCGTGTGACGCGCTCGCTCGATAAGCGCTGTGTGGTCAGTTGAGCGCGCTACCTGGGCAGTAAGCTGTAATACGCCCTGCCATGTGCCACTAATGACTAAGGCACCCAAGGCCAACGCTATGAGAGCTTCCACCAAACTAAAACCCGCCATGGGCGCCGACCCCGCTCTAGGTGCGAGAGCAAAACCACGGTCAGCAGCGGAACCGAGCATTATAGTTGCCACCGCCGACTTACCCGGACAGGGCTAGCTTCGTCTTGGCAGTCATCGGCGGGGGCTTTGATGTCAATTTGCCAGCTATAGCCATGGCGATAAAGGCACACAGCGCCGGCGCTGCCTCGATCAGCAAATTCCTCTTCCAATGCCTCGCACCACGCGCTAATCCAAGCAATCTCTGGGGCCTGGCAGATAGCACCGAGGGGAAGCGATGCGGCCGGCGTCGATGCTAGATGTGCACCGGCATGCGCGCGAAACCGTCCTTCAAAATCAATCAGCCGAATACTGGTGAGTAGCTGCCGCTGGGTATGTGTATTTAAGGCAATGGTGGTGTCTGCCAACTGCCACAACCCCATCAGTGCGGCGGCACTTACCCACCAAGCTATGACGACATCTATCATCGATCAGCGCCAAAGACGTTCTGGGTGGCGCCGGCCAAGGCTGTCGAGGGTTATCTCCTCTAGCCCTAGGCGGGTTGGTTTGGGCACCAAGTGTAGAACATAGTGGCCAGCGCCATCCGCCACATTCACTACTAGTTGGAAATGCTGCTCAACGCGACGAGGCAGATGAATCATCGGCAATAGCTGCTGATAATCGAGATAGCGACCACGGACAAAACGTGCTCGCTCCTGCACCGAGGCAATCGTCAGTAAGCTCAGCGCACCTTCAGTCGCGACAGTGCGCGTTTGAAAGACCCGATATGAGGGGAGCGCGATAGTCATGAGAATGCCCACGATCGCCAAGCTGATAAGTAGCTCAATCAGCGTAAAGCCTCGCCAACCCTGTAATCGCTTCATGGTCACCCACACCCCAGTCTGATCAGGAGATCAGTCTGAGATGGAATAAGCAGGTTGTGGTCATCCACGCACCAAAATGATCACACCTTATCGCTATTGCTGCTTAATGCACCTCAACGACGAGGGTTGGCTGTCCAACCGGGAGTCATGCCGGGCCCCTTCACCCACTCTTGATTCATCAACACATCAAGCGACGGCAACCAGCGTAGCGCGCGTAAAGCGAATAACACCGTCACTGAGGCTAGCTTCAATAGTGTCTCCCGACACAAATTCACCTGCCAACATCGCTTGTGCTAGGGGGTTTTCTACTAACTGTTGAATCGCTCGCTTTAGGGGTCGAGCGCCATAAACCGGGTCAAATCCGGCGTCAGCGAGGTGGTCAAGTACTTTATCGTCGACGACAATCGATAGCTCGCGCTCTGACAATCGCTCCCGCAACGATGCCAACTGGATATTGGCGATACCACGGATCTGCGCCTGGCGCAGGGGGTGAAAGACCACAGTTTCATCGACTCGATTAATGAATTCGGGGCGGAAATATTGCTCTACCACGCCTAAGACCGCAGCCTTCATCGCCTCGTAGTCATCAGCACCCGCCATCTCTTGAATCACATCAGAACCCAGATTAGACGTCATCACGATCACCGTATTTCGAAAGTCCACCGTGCGTCCTTGGCCGTCGGTCAAACGACCATCCTCAAGCACTTGTAAGAGGATATTAAACACATCGGGATGCGCCTTTTCTACTTCATCAAGTAATAGCAACGAATAGGGGCGCCTGCGCACTGCCTCGGTGAGGTAGCCTCCCTCCTCATAACCCACATACCCAGGCGGCGCGCCAATCAATCGTGCCACGGAATGTTTCTCCATGAACTCTGACATATCAATGCGCACCATCGCCTGCTCGCTGTCGAACAAATACGCAGCCAGTGACTTGCACAATTCTGTTTTTCCCACGCCCGTTGGTCCCAGGAACAAGAATGATCCGTTGGGCCGACTAGGGTCAGATAAGCCGGCTCTGGCGCGTCGCACCGCGTGAGACACGGCGATGACTGCTTCATCTTGTCCCACCACCCGCTCGTGGAGTGAGCGCTCCATGCGCAGTAATTTTTCCCGATCACCCTCCAGCATTTTGGCAATGGGAATACCCGTCCAGCGAGACACCACCTCAGCCACTTCCTCCTCGGTCACGCGGCTGCGTAATAATTGTGGGGCGGTCTCTTCGGTGTCGGCAGCAGCAGCGAGCCGACCATCAAGCTCCGGTAAGAGGCCGTACTGAATTTCCGACATGCGGGTCAAATCGCCGGCACGTCGCGCGGCCTCTAGCTCAATTTTCAACTGCTCAATCGCACTCTTTATATGCGCAACCCCCTGTACTGCTGCCTTCTCAGCTTTCCATATCTCTTCGAGGTCTGAGAACTCACGTCCAACACTATCAATCTGCTGATCGAGCAAAACAAGCTGCTTTTGAGCTCCGTCTGAGCGATCTTTTTTGACCGCCTCTCGTTCAATTTTAAGCTGTATCAGACGCCGCTCAAGGCGATCCATCGATTCGGGTTTAGAGTCGATCTCCATACGAATACGGCTGGCCGCCTCGTCAATAAGGTCAATCGCCTTGTCGGGCAACTGGCGATCGGTGATGTAACGCTGGCTTAACTTTGCCGCGGCAATAATGGCACTGTCAGTGATGTCGACACTGTGGTGAACTTCGTAGCGCTCTTTTAAGCCCCGTAAAATGGCGATGGTGTCCTCTTCAGAAGGCTCATCCACCAGCACCTTCTGAAAGCGTCGCTCAAGTGCCGCATCTTTCTCAACGTATTGTCGGTATTCATTGAGGGTCGTGGCGCCGACACAATGCAGTTCACCTCGAGCGAGGGCAGGTTTGAGCATATTACCCGCATCCATTGACCCCTCAGCTTTGCCGGCACCTACCATGGTGTGTAGTTCATCAATGAATAGAATAATGCGTCCCTCTTCCTTGGACAGCTCATTGAGTACCGCCTTAAGCCGCTCTTCGAAATCACCGCGGAATTTTGCGCCGGCCAACAGCGCGCCTAAATCGAGTGACAAGATGCGCTTACCTTTAAGGCCTTCCGGCACTTCACCATTGACCACTCGCTGAGCAAGCCCTTCAATAATGGCGGTCTTGCCGACACCCGGCTCGCCAATAAGGACCGGATTGTTTTTTGTCCGACGTTGTAGCACCTGAATAGTGCGACGAATTTCATCATCCCGACCGATCACGGGGTCAAGCTTGCCTGACTCGGCGCACGCGGTAAGATCAACGGTGTATTTATCAAGGGCCTGGCGCGTCTCCTCCGCATCTGCGGCCTCGATATTATCGCCGCCACGAACGTCATTGATCGCCTGTGACAGATTTCCCTGGGTCACACCTGCCTGAGTCAATAGGGTCGCTAGGGGCGATGCCTTGTCAAGCATAGCCAGCAATACCAGCTCTGACGACAAGTAAGCATCTTTGCGCTCTTGGGCCAGCTTGTCGACGCGATTGAACAGACGAATGCAATCCTGAGACAGATGCACATCCCCCGCCGGGTTGCCTATCGTTGGCAAGTGTTCAAACGCTGCATCCACCGCCTGCGTTAAGGTACCCAGCGTGGCGCCCGCTTTTTGCAACAGCGGGCGAGTAGCACCCCCCTGTTGCTCGAGTAATGCTTTTAAAACGTGCGTCGGCTCAATGGTTTGGTGGTCACGGCCCACCGCGAGAGATTGAGCATCTGCTAAAGCACTTTGAAGCTGATTGGTCAGTTTATCCATGCGCATAATCGTTCTCCACCCGCGCTGTCGCGCGCTATTTGCTTACTACTGTAGATGGTGTTGAAACGATTGTTTTCAAGTGAGATGCGCTATCACAGTGGGTAGTGTGACCCCTTGAAAAATCCACTCGGCGCCCTAACAGGGGCTGGGCAAACCGCACCCCGAGGGCGAGACTTTATGAGTCACGAGTGATCCCTTTAGGCTTCGTGGTTACATCGATAGCTAGGGCTCAATAATAATGACGCTCGCCATTCGACCCGTTTGACCATCGCGTCGATAGGAAAAAAATTGCCCCGGCTGGGAAAAAGTACACTGTCCCCCACCCGCCACCTTAGAGACGCCCTGGCGCTCCAATAGGTAGCTCGCTATGCCAGTGAGGTCAGCCAACCACCGATCGGTGGACGCCGGCGCGAAAAAGGGATCAACCGCTTTCCCGTATCCCCGCCGAAATAGCTCCAGCACGTCGGGCCCCACCTCGAACGCTTGTGCGCCAATGGCCGGGCCAAGCCAGGCATGGAAAGCCGATAGAGGCGCGTCGATACTAGCCAGGGTTGCCTCAATAATGCCCGCCGCTAAGCCCCGCCAGCCGCCATGGACTGCAGCGACCCAACTACCGTCTGCAGCAGCTAGCAGTATAGGCAGACAATCGGCGGTCAACACGGCGCACGCGGTATTGGCTTGGTCGGTCCAGACCGCATCGGCCTCGACAGGGTGTGACAGAGTGTGCGCCGGAACAACGGTAATTCCATGCTGTTGTTTCAACCAACACAGTCGCGCCTTGTTCGGCAAATAAGTGGCCAGTAAACGCTGGTTTTTATGAACGGCAACCGGATCATCACCGACGTGGCTAGCCAAATTCCACTGCGCGAAGCGGCCAACACTAAAGCCCGAGTCGGTGCTCAACCCGCGGCCGGTTGCAAAGCCTCTAACACCTGGCACCGACAAATCAGCGGCAACCACAGCGCTAGCGGCTGGCATGGGGAGAATCCTCAGCACGCAGTAAGCTAAGTAACGCTTCAAAATCATCGGGTAGGTCTGTTTCAAACGTCAATCGCTGACCCGACTGGGGATGGTCAAACGCTAGAGTGCGAGCATGCAGAGCCTGACGGGGGAAGGCGCGTAAGCCAGTAATCAAGGGTTCGCTGGCTCCGGCGGGGATACGCGGCCGGCCACCATAGACAGGGTCCCCCACCAATGGATGATGCTTATAGGCCATATGCACTCGAATTTGGTGGGTGCGACCCGTTTCCAAGGTCACGGCCAAGTGGGTGTGATGTCCGAAGCGCTCCTTGACCCGATAGTGGGTGATGGCGGATTTGCCATTATTGACGACAGCCATTTTTGTACGCGCATGGGCATGGCGACCCATCGGTGCACTGATGGTGCCACCGCCGGTTACCGTTCCAATGCAGACCGCGGCGTACTCTCGCTTGACTGAACGATCGGCCAGCTGTGCCACTAAGGATTGGTGAGCAACGCTTGAACGGGCAACAAACATGGTTCCGGAGGTGTCTTTATCGAGCCTATGGACAATGCCTCCCCGGGGCAGGCGGGCCAATTCAGGGGCATAGTTGAGCAGCGCATTGACCAAGGTGCCGCTCGCATGCCCGGCAGCAGGATGCACCACAAGTCCCGCCGGCTTGTTAATGACCATTAGATCAGCGTCCTCATAGATGATCTCTAGCGGCATATCCTCTCCCGCCCAGAACACCTCCGCTTCCTGCACCACCTTCAGGACCAGGGTTTGATCAACGGCCACCTTATCCCGGGGTCGCACCGGCGCTCCATCGAGGGTCATTGCGCCCTCTTTAATCCACTGTTGGAGTTTTGAGCGGGAAAAATCTGGGAATAAAGCCGCCGCCGCTTGATCCATTCGACTGCCATGAAGCACCAATGACACTGTCGCGTTTACATGAAGGGTCTTGTCGGACTCGGCACTCACAGTTACTCTCTCTAGTGGTTAACGCCCCGCTAAACCACGCGCAGCGGGGGCAAAACATTTCGTGTCTCCAATGGCTGTTAGTGACATAGCGATTAACGGTACACTAGCCACCATGAAGCCTACCACGATGGAAGAGCCGCCCTTGAATCGACTGACAGATACTTTACCCCGGTTACTAGCGCCAGCCTCACTTAGCCTGCTGCTTTTATTGTCTGGCTGCTCATTCTTTGGTGATGACGACGACTTACAGGTGGGCGCCGATTCCGGCGAGCAACAAATTTACTTCGAAGCCCAGCGCTATTTAGATAACAAAAATTTTGGCCCCGCCGTTCGCACCCTGCAATTGTTAGAAAGCCGCTACCCCTTTGGGCGCTACGCAGAGCAAGCCCAGCTAGAACTTATCTACGCCCACTATGGCGCCTATGAATACGAAGCCGCGATTGAAGCGGCGGACCGATTCGCGCGACTCCATCCTCAGCACCCCAATGTCGATTATGCCTATTATATGAAAGGCTTGGCCGCTTTTGATATCGACGGAGGCTTCTTTTCGTCACTAGTCCCCACCGACGATACTAAGCGCGATATAAGCCACGTCAAAGAAGCATTCGCCGAATTTGTCCAGTTACTCGCTCGTTTTCCCGACAGCGCTTATGCCTCTGACGCGCGCGCGCGAATGGTTCACATGCGTAATATGATAGCCCGGCATGAAATTCATGTGGCCAACTATTATTTCCGCCGGGGCGCGTATATGGCGGCCCTCAGTCGCGGCCGTTGGGTGGTAGAGCATATGCAGCAAACCCCGTCGGTCGCCGACGGCTTGGCTATTATGGCGCAGGCCTACATCTTGTTGGATATGAACGATCTTGCCGTCGAGAGCATTAATGTACTCAACGCCAATTATCCCGATCATCCATCCCTAAACGCCGAAGGGCAGTTTCAAAGTGCCTATGACCTTGATGGCATGCATCGTTCGTGGATCAACCAGCTATCCTTCGGTTTATTTGACCCCCCTAAGCCGCCACAGTTTAATTATCGGCCCAGTAGCTAGCAAGGTAGCGCCTCAGGCCAGACAGGCCAGAGGATATAGGCCTGTCTCGGCGCAATGAAGATTTTATGATGACCTGCCCCACGTGAGCAGTGCTGACCAGCCCGCGCACTGATCTCAGTCGTAGTCGTGGGGCGCTTTCGACCGCCTCGGCCAGACCGCCATTTCGAACGGTCCCAACCCATGGTGATATCTGCTATGGTCATGCCGTCAACCAAGAGGTGCGCTTCTAAACGCGCAGCGGCCTAAGCAAGGAGAGCATGGGTGCAACCAGCAGAACCATCTACCCCCGTATTGACCCCGAGCAATGATTGGGTAGTGTTTCTCCCTGCACTGCTTCTGGTCATCCTATTGGGGGGCGGATTGCTTGCCTTCCCCGAACAGGGCTCAGCGATGACGGCGAAGGCCATGTCCGCTGTCACCGGGCAGATCGGCTGGGTCTATTTATTATTGGGGGGCGCGGCCCTCGGGTTTGCGGGCTGGCTGGCGTTTGGCCCCTATGGCCACATCGTAATGGGTACGCCTGGGGAGCCACCCGAGTATGGTGAGTTACATTGGATTGCCATGATGTTCACTGCTGGCATCGGCGGCAGCATGATGGCTTGGGGGATTGCCGAGCCACTGTTCTATATTAATTCACCACCCTTCGGCATCACCCCACAATCGAGTGGCGCCTTGGAGTGGGCGCATGCCTACCCTGTTTTTCACTGGGGCATCATCCCCTGGGCATTCTATGCCATCCCAGCGATACCCATTTCTTATATGCTGTATATCAAGCGCGTTCCTATGATGAAAGTCAGTGGTGCCTGCGAAAGCGCTTTCCCTCTAGCCAGACACCCTGTCTCCAGTCGTGTCATTGATATTATTGTTGCTCTGGGCATTGTCGGCGGTACCGCCACCTCGCTGGGCCTCGGCGTACCGTTGGTATCAGCTATTCTGGCTGAGTTATTTGGTATCGCCGACAACTTCACCAATAAACTGATTGTACTGACGCTGTGGACCGCCATTTTTGGTGCCAGCGCTTATCGGGGACTAAAAAAAGGCATCAAAATATTAGCCGACATCAACATGGTGCTAGCTGGATTTACTTTACTGTTTGTGCTGATAGCCGGTCCCACACTGTTTATTTTGAAATCGTCGGTGAACACGCTGGGGCTGCTTGCGGACAACTTTCTTAGGATGACGTTTTGGACCGATCCCATTAATAACTCGGGTTTTCCGGAAGACTGGACCATTTTTTATTGGGCTTGGTGGATCGCCTTTGCACCCTTTGTTGGGCTATTTTTGGGTCGTATTTCACGCGGTCGTACTATTCGGCAAATGATTTTGGGGATCATTGGCTGGGGCACATTAGGCACATCGACCTTTTTGAGTATCATGGGCGGCTATGCGGTGTATTTAGCTCAGGGAAACACCTTGGCCGTCCACGAGATCCTCGCTCAGTCCGGCATGTCGACCGTTACAGCCCAAGCCATCGGTCATCTTCCCGGTGGTACGTTTGCACTGTTAGTGTTCCTGGTGCTGTGTGTCATCTTTTACGCTACCACCTTGGACTCTGCTGCCTACACCATTGCCGGGATATGCAGTAAAGATCTGCCAAATGACAAGGAACCCCCGCGCCACAGCAGAATCGCCTGGGCTGTCGCGCTGGCGCTATTGGCCATTTCCCTCGTGGCCACTGATCGCATCGATATTGTCCAGGCCTCTACCATCGTGTTCTCGGTGCCCCTCGTGCCGGTACTCATATTGATGTGTGTGTCACTGGTGAAGTGGTTAAAAGCCGATTACGGCCCTGCCCCTTCGTAAACCTACTGCGCCACATTTTGCAGACAGTGGGGGCGCTGAGTTTGACGGTCACTAGGAGATGGGAGGTTTCAAACTCCAACTCCCTGCCCGCTGGCACAGGATCGCGAGCAACCCTCTTGGATTAGCGAATTCATAAATACGTTTGTAAAAATGTTAAATACGCCTCCGATGCTTCAATACGATTGTCCCGTTTACGGAAACCATGGCCCTCATCATCAAACAAGAGATATTCCACCGGCACATCATTGGCTCGCACGGCAGCCACCAGCTCATCACTCTCTACTTGCAGTACGCGAGGATCATTTGCGCCTTGCACCACTAGCAGAGGTTTACTGATTTGCTGAGCGTGAAACAGCGGCGAAATACGTCTTAACCGCTCCTCATCGGTATTTGGATCACCCAGCTCTACGTACAGCGAACGGCGGAAAGAGCCCCACCATGCGGGGATAGCCTTGAGGGTTCGCACCCAGTTAGTCACTCCAAATATATTGATACCGACATCAAAGACATCGGGCTCAAAGGCCAAGGCAGCCGCCACCATATAGCCTCCATAAGAGCCCCCCATAATCCCTATGCGCTCCCCATCAATCCAGGGCATCGACGACAGAAATTCCTTTGAGGCCACGACGTCCCCAAGATCAGCTTCGCCGTGGGATTGATCATCTAAGTGAAAAAATGTTTTCCCATATCCACTAGAACCTCGATTATTAATGCGAAATACCGCATAACCATGGTTCACTAAATGTTGAATACTGGCGGAGTAACCTTTTCGGCTCTGTCCTCCGGGCCCGCCATGCACAGACACCATGGCCGGTACCGGCTGCTCCGCCGTTGCGGTTTTTGGCCGATAAAGAATACCGGGTATTTGAAGGCCGTCGTAACTCTCAAAGCGCACCACCTCACCGTCGACCAAGTGTCGCGAATCAATATCTGGGTTGGTGGCTTGCGTCAACTGCCGGGGTGCACCATCCAGAGACATCAGATAGACATCATAGGGCGCGGTATCACTATTTAATCCAAACGCTATGGCGCTCTCGTCACGATTGAAGCGCACCTGTCTTACATCCCCGAGGGGTAAATGAGATAAATCTATCGACTCTCCAGTCACCCTATCAACCACAGACACCAAGGTGCTGGCATCCACATTAGTGCCACTGACTCGGTAACGTCCCGACGGTGAGTAACTGACGTAAGACACATCCCAATCCGCACTAATGAGCTTGGAGTGTTGCCCACTGTTTACATCATAGGTCCAGGCCTGATTAAACTCGCCGTATTCGTTGGTAGCGTAAATTAACTGGTTACTATCTGCGGTAAAGGTGTACGACCGATAAGTAATATCACCCTCATGTGGGGTAATGTTTATCGCCGTCGATTGGTCTGCGGTAAGATCTGCGAGAAACAAATCACTGTCGGCGTTGCTGTTATTACGAACCATCACCACCCAGCGGCCGTTACCGCTGACACTGCCGATATCAAGCCCTTCGGTATTAGTATAAATGCGGTTTCTGGAATAATCGGTGGTGTCGTAGCTATACACATCAAAGGCGGCGGCATCGCGCTCATTGGTGTAGAGAAAGAAACTACTCGCATCATGGCTCCAACCTATCACTCCAGCCTTGACATTATCTCCCGGCGTCAAATCGGTGACTGCACCCTCGGCCGACTGAACATAAACGTGGGTGAGTTCATCTCCACCACCGTCTTGAGTGAAAAGCAATCGATCGTCTTCTGGAAACCAGCTTACCGCATAAACCGGACTATCGACTGACGTAGAGAGAGCTATCCGGTCGCCACTTAGAGTATCTAAGCGGTACGCATTAAATACGCCCGATTCATCGGAGGTAATCAAAAGATCATTATTCACCGAAGAGAACGCGTAGCGTGACGATGACCCCAAGGAGAAGCTGATGGTTTTATAAAACGCCTGAGCACTGTGGGTCTCGTGCTCCAGTTGGGCGGGGACTACTACGGGTGCTGTTTCGGCCTCGTCGGTCTTGCGACCACAAGCGATCAAAGTAAAGCTCAGCGCTATTGTTATCAGCAGCCCGACGGCTCGTTGTCTATTATGAGATGCCATTGAAGATTCCCTAAAAACTAAACAGAACAAAAAGTATGTATTATTTATCAACTACTAGCCAGTAGACTTCCCACCAATACATCTCATGCCGCACAGCACACATCAAGCGCTCAAGCCCTATCGCCCTATTTAGCAAGTACCGCGCCCGGCGCTTTGACACCTATGTCGGCATTCCCCACTACTTCCTTGCCACGACTTGATATACAGTTCGTGGATGATAGTTAATGTTAGGACGGCACCGGTGGCTTACCGCTATTCACACTTTGATCCTTTACTCGAGCATGACAGCGCGGAAACCATGCTCCGCATAGCTGAAGCGTTTGGCAGTTTTGGCACCTATGCCGAAGAGGCCACCAGCGATAGCTTGGGAGAATCCTTGCCGCAACGATTTGACGTAGGGCTCAATTATGTTGCCCAAGGTCTCGATGGACGAGGCAATCTTGACAGTAAAGAGATCGCCCTTAAACGGACCAACTACTTTCGCGAAACCTATGCCTATGGCGATGAACTGCTGGCACCCGCTATTGAACCCTTCTTTGCGCACCAAAAGATGCAGATCGCTGCCCAAGACCTATCGGCTTGCCCCCATGTTGTCCCTGCCATTGTCTATGCCAATATATTAATTCCGGGGCAGGAATTGGCGATTCATACCGACGTCCCAGAGTTTCGCGGTGCGCATCGTAAAAATACACCCCAATGGTTGCTGGTATCGATGCTGCACTCAGGACTGTTCGACGCCTGGCGCATTCCCATTATCACTTGCGTCTCCTGGTTCGGCTCAGCCACAGGCGGCGCCTTCACCTTCTACCCCGATGGACCCTCGGGGCCACGTACTGCAATCCCCGCAGCCCACAACACCGCCATTATTTTGGATACCGACCGAGTCTTTCACGGGGTTGAGCGCGTCGAGGGAGAACGCGCGGCACTGCCCGCTATCGAAGCGGGTACACGGCTTTGTTTCGATGGTGACGGACGCTGGCTACTGAAAAATGCTGGAACAGCGGTCGCCGACTATCACTGGGATCAGCTGCGTTACTCGATCTCTTGGAAGGGTTATGGCTTCGCTAGTGACGCAGCACGCGGTTTATGGGAAAGCCACAGCGATGACCTTACACTCGATCGTATCATCGGAATCTTTGAAGGGGAGTTGCGCAGCCGGGGACAAGACCCCCTCAGCCGTTCTGACCCAGATAATGTTGCCAAAGTGCTGGTCAACACCTTTGTGAAGTTTCCCCAGGCGAGGGTCAAGCGCCACTGATTTACTCGCCGCTAGGGTAGTCCCCATGACATCATAGCGAACCGTCAGCGGCTGGGTGAATAGTCGACCAGATCGACTGCACCCACGCTCGAATACTTAGCCCCTCCTGCCAACGGTTGGAGAGCTCGCGCTGGTCGGCCCCAGTAATGGCATAGGGTGGTGGACCCAGCTCCACCAAAAAGCGCAGCGTTGCGTCATCAGTATTGCGCGTCGACCAACCTCGGAAACCCTCTTCCCACCAGGCAAGGTACTGCTTTACCCAGTGCGCATGCTGATCAAAGCCGACAGCAATCTGTATTTGCTGGTTATTGGAGATTCGACCCTGAAAGGAATCTGACCGATCCAACACTTGGCTGAAATAATGGGCGTCATCTTCACTGAGGGGCAGCTGCAACTCTCGATCGACAACAAAATGTGACAGATCTGCACAAAGGCGCAGTTCCGGCACCAAACTAAGCACTTCGAGCGTATAAAAAAGATCATTCAGTGTGCTATTGCGATGGGTTTCCATGAGTACGGGAAAGTCGTAGTGGCTCGCCAATTCCAGCCAATCGTTAATGACCGGTGCAGCAGCTGTCGCTGTTAGTGGCTTCACGTCAGCAATGATATTCACCTGCGAGGCGTTCAGCTCAGCCGCCATATCAAGGAGCGGTTTCAACGACTCTGGACTGTGGGGAAAGGCATTGACCATGCAGGCTAGGCCAAGGGCTTCGAAGTGCGGCTTCAGTCGCAGACAATCGTCAATCTCGGTGACATTGGGGTCGACACAAGCCCCCGCATAACCGGCATCGGCAATACGTGCCAAGGACTTCTCCGGCAGATCTTCTGATCGACCGGGTATGCGTTGCTCCATGCCCCACAGAGATTGATAAATGTCTAATCGCTGACTCACGACCTAAAAAGAAGTGAGAAACGAGGCCGCATTACCGCCGGTCAGTTGCGCCGCTTGAGCCGCTCTTAAGAATTCCGTGCCAGAGACAGAGGTTAACCCCGGAGCATCGTGGAAAATGCGGTAGCGACGGTAGCGATGATACATTAGCAGCTGTGGCCACAAGCGAATAACCGTCATGGGGTCATCACCGAACAACTCTCGGTGCAGGTGGGGCAGTTGATACCAAGGCGCAGTGGGCTTGGCATGGTGGGCATTGTGATAGCCAAAATTCAGGATCAACCAGTTTACCCAAGGGTAGCGCCAGGACAGGACGGGACTAAAGGTATGTTCTTGCTCCCATTCTAGGTCGCCCTTGTGTTCCGACACCTCGTTCGTAAACAACGTCGTATGGTAGGGGTAGTCGTGTTCAAGCCCATCCACAAATCGCAGCACAATGACCATCAGCATATACGCTAGGACATAACCCACAGCAGCTGGTGGGCTGGTGTAGGCTAACGCCCCGAAAAGTCCCCCTCTGACCACAATCACTGCCAGATTACGCCGCCATTGATCTCTGCGCTGGGGAATGATGAACGCAGTAAACACCATAATCGTGTGCATCAATAAACAGTGAGCGGGAATGTACCACCACTCCAAAAAAATCGTAGCTCGGTAGATCAAGGGGTGTTGTCTGAAGAAAGCTTCATAATCAAACCAGACGACGTCATCATTTTCCACATGGTGTCTAAAGTGTTTGGTGCGAATGTCTTTCACCGTGCCGTAGCAACTGCCACAAATCCACCCCAGCAGCTCTGCCAACTGCATATTGTGTTGGTTGCTAGTAAATACCGTGTTGTGGGCACAGTCATGGATGAGATAAGCCGCGATAATCATCCCGTGGGCGACTAACACGCTGCCGGCAATAAAGCCAAACGTGCCGCCACTGATTAATAGCCACCAGCCGGTGGCGTAGGCGGTCATTGAATAGGCGATAGCGCCCGTGTGCCAACGCCGGCCTGCTGCTGATTTAAACGTCCACGTCGTCATGGTGCTATGCCATTTGTCGATCGATCATTGTAGGAGCACCCAGTATAGAGCGTGGGCTAGGCTAGATTCCAGCCCCCAAGGTTTGCAAACACACTGAGCTTGACTGCGCAGGGACACCGCATTAATGCGAGGGCTCATCGGCTACGGGTTGCCCAAGCACTCTCAAGCCCCCGACCGTCACCGTCGCCGCGGCGAGCATGCCAAGCCACCATGGCAGACCCAAACTGGTCGGTATTGTGCCCGCAAGCAGCGCCGCCGCCCCTGCGAGTAGCGCATAGGGCAACTGGGTGCGAACGTGCTCTATATGATCACACCCCGCCGATAGCGATGACATGACGGTGGTATCTGAGATGGGCGAGCAATGATCTCCCCACACTGCGCCCGCCAGCACCCCTGAAATCGATGAATACAGCAAGTGGTAATGCTCGGGGCTGCCCTGATCATTCACTCCCAAAATGGCCCAGGCTAAAGGCAGTACCAGTGGCAAAAGAATACCCATGGCGCCCCAGCTACTGCCGGTTGAAAAGGCGGTAAAAGCAGCCAAAACAAAAACGACCGTCGGCAACATCGACGCCGGCAAGGTATCTCCCAAGCTCGCGATGAGAAATTTAGCGGTGTGCAATTCACTACTGATTGCCGACATGGACCAAGCCAGCACCAATATAATCATAGCCATAAAGGTAAATCGCGCGCCTGAGATCCACGCGTCGACAATCTCCTCAAGACTGAGCAGCCGTTGGACTGCCGTCATAATCACGGCGCTAAACGCCGACAACAATGATGCCCACATTAATGCGCGATAGGAATCTGCGGAACCAATAATCTCGCTGACGGTATCGCCCTCCCCGGTAATAAACAGTCCCCCGACAATGCTACTGGCCATGACCGCGACTGGGACCAGAGCATTGATGGCTCGGGGCGGAAGATTCGGCTTCATTGCCAGTGCTGCTTCGTCATCCTGTCCAACCCGAGAAGTGACGGGGGGCGCCGTTACTCCCGTCGACCGCGCTCGACGTTCTGCAGCCAGCATGGGGCCAAATTCACGACCAGTGATGATGATCGACAAGACCAACAAAATGGCCATGAATGGGTAAAAACTGTAGAGAATAGAGTTGAGGAAGAGGCTGTAGGCACTCATTGACAGACCCTCAAGCGGGGCAATCGCATCGCCAATCAAGCTGACTTGGTAACCAATCCAGGTGGTGACTAGCGCGATGGTCGCTAGCGGAGCCGCTGTGGAATCGACAATGTACGCCAGTTTTTCACGGGATATTCGCAGCCGATCAGTGATCGATCGGCTTGAGTTACCGACCACCAAGGTATTGCAATAATCATCGAAAAAAATCACCAGTCCGAGGAACCAGACCGCCAATTGACCGCGTTTGGCAGTGTTCGCGCCCTTGATAACTCGTTCAACAATACCGCGCATGCCACCATTGCGGGAAATAATGCCCACCATGCCGGCGACCATAAAGGTAAACAACATAATCGTCGCGTGGTCTTTATTGGCTACAGCATTGGCCACATAGACCTCAAAGCTGATGAAGAGCCCCATGAATAAACCCTTTGCGCTGAGACCTTGCAGCGCCCAGGCACCCATCCACAAACCCAATACCAAGGCGGGCAGGACGCTGCGGATCAGCAGCGCCACGCCAATGGCTAACAGTGGCGGCAACACGGATACCCACGCGGCAATGACCGGCAGTTGAATGTCGTCCACCGTTAAGCCATTGAGCCTTAATTCGAGGTTCGCCGAGGACCCCTCGTGCACAGAAATATTGCGATACACCCACCCGCCATTGTCCTGCCCGGCGCTATACACCATTGCGCCAATATGAAGCTGGGGCTTGAGCTGATTAGGGTCATCGAGCAACAGCGGAATGTCGTAGTCAATCCCGCGCAACAACACTTGGGGCGTATCAATGTCAATGGCCGCTCGGCTAATCGTCGACAGGCTGCAGAGCCAGCTCAGCAGCAGCGTGGCGATAAGTGCTCGGTGTGACATGGCAGACTCGGACTCGCGTTGAAGGTATCGCCGGATGTTAACACAGGGCTGACGAGGGACATGATGGGGCCACAGGCGGCACACGAGACCTTCAATCGCTCCGGCCTCCCGATACAGGCTGGTGTGTTCGGTCCCCCGATCTTCCTCTGCACTGCCTTCCAACGTCGAATCCGGCGGACCTCACCGCGAACATGGGGCCCGGGGCTGATTCCTCCACAAAGGGCTGCAAGCAGGATACACTCTAAAAATCGATGCGACTGGACTCGACCCTCAGGCTGAATCTCTTCTAATCGGTGGCTTCCCAAAATGTTTACTGGAGGAAATGTGTCGGAAGAGGTTGATGCGCTGCTAGACGAGGTCCGCAGTTTGCGCGCCCAGCTCCAAGAGATTTACGACTCAGAGATAGAAAGTTTTCATATTTCGCCGGCTGCTCAGCAGGACTGGAGCTAGGTTGACGGCATCCCTGCTCGAGGCACCAGCGCGGCAACGGTAAAGGCCCTGATCGAAAACGCACACGCCCTTGACTTCGACCCGCGCCTGAATACGTCATCGTACGTCAACGTCACATTCGAGCCCGAAGAAGAAGCTGTAGCTCTGCTCGGACTGGGGGTGAACCTCGCAGATCAAACCGTTTATCCACAGTCTTACAAGCTCCACGACCGCGTCGTCAACATGCTTGCTCGACTCTGGCATTGCCCGGAGCCATCTCATTTTGCGGAGACGCAAACCTTCGCCGGCGCGGGCACGGTCGGTTCTACTGAAGCCTGCCTCCTTGCGGGGCTCGCTCTGAAATTTCGATGGCGTGAATGGCGAGCCGAACGAGACGGCCTCTCCCATTCGGAGGTCCTGGGAATCAAGCCTAATATCGTCATCTCCACCTGTTACCAGGCCGCCTGGGAGAAGCTCTTTAAGTATATGGATATCGAGCCTCGGCTGATCGAGCCTTCGGTAAACACCTTCAAGATGAATGCCGAAGACATTTGCGACGCGATCGACGAAAATACCATCGCCGTGGTTTGCATTATGGGTAACCACTACGGAGGCCAATACGATCCCGTCTGGGATGTCGACCGCGTGGTCTCGGAAGTAAATACTCAAAAGACATTCCAGGTGGGCATCCATGTCGATGCCGCTTCTGGCGGATTCATCCCGCCCTTCCAAGAGCACCTCCCCGCTTGGGACTTCCGCTTAGACAATGTCCTCTCGATATCGAGCAGCGGTCACAAATACGGCGATTCGTCATGTGGAACCGGGTGGCTGGTTTGGCGCAAGAAGGAAGGTCTGAGCGAGCATGTAGCCATTTCGGTGACCTATCTAGGAGGTCAGGCCGAGTCCTACACGCTCAATTTCTCGCGCCCCGCTACTGGCGTCTACGTCCAGTACTACAAGCTTCTGCGCTTTGGGCTCCACGGCTACCAACAGTCCTGCGACAATCTTATGGCCAATGCCCAATTCCTGAGGACCGGCCTCCAGGCAATGACCTGTTCGGGTCAGCCTCGCTTCATCATCCTGGACGACGGAGAGCAGCACTGTTTGCCTGTAGTAACGGCCATGCTCAATCCGGAATGCGGTTTCTCCTATGACGACATCGACCTTCAGCACGTACTCTCGCAACATCACTGGTATGTCAGCGGCTACCGCATGGGCTTCGAGCACCCGTCTACCGAGAAGACTGAACCTCTCTTCTCCGACCAGAATGCTGATCAGACCATGTTTCGTATCGTGGTAAAGAACAATCTCACGCGAGACATGGCACGGGATCTCCTCAGGGCATTTGATGCCGCTTTCGAATTCCTAGACAGCGTCGACTTTTCATCGCTCCACTCTCTAAATACGACCCAGCTGCGGCACAAGGATCAACGGGTCATCTCGCGCCACTGCTAAGAGACATCCCTCTTTGGCGCTCGGAGCATCGGCTTATGAACATAGCTACCACCGCCTTTTGCCGAGCGTCTGTCGGCGCCGTGCGCGACAGCACGGCAATATTGACTCCATGTTAATTATTCGTCACGGCAGAGTCATTGTCGCTGCGAGCTATGAGTGGGATTACGCGGAGCAGCATCGAACCCCAAGCTAGCCAAGTCCAGCTATTAATGGTGGGACTTTCGGCAGGCAGCCCCTCATCGTCCTAACATGTTTGGCGGCTGAGGATGGGGGGCAATCCCCGTTAGTCGTGCCCGAACTCAATCTCATTGCCGTATTTACCGGTTGGAATATTCGTGAGGATACGGATGTTGATGATGCCTTTAACCTTTTCTACGACCGCATTGTCATGACTGCGCGCTGACGTCGAAATCAGCTGCAAGACCCGCGCTAGCCACCCTACTGTCAGGGCGCTCTGTGGTGCACAGAAACATTTGTATGTTGCTGAAAGATGTTTTAATGTGGTCCTCAAGTTTGGCCGTTTTCAGCTGTCGCGAGTCTTTCAGTGGTGGCGAGCGCCAGCACGTGTGCTATGTGTCGTTTAGGGGAGAAGCAAGCTATGGCGTTTAAGACAACAAACATTCGACCTGCATTCCAGCAAAGGGCTATTGTTGCTGGTGTGGCGGCGGCTATTGGTCTGTCCATCGCTGGCGCCTCTAGGGGGGCGGAACTGGAGGAAGTCGTGGTCACTGCGCGGCAACGGGCAGAGTCATCACAGGATATCCCCATGATGGTCCAGTCACTTTCCGGCGAGGACATCCAAAAGCAGGGCATTACCACGCTGGAAGACTTCTCGCGCTTCGTCGCCGGCCTGAACATCCAAACCACAACCCCCGGGCAAAATACCATTGTATTTAGGGGGGTGAGTGACGGAGGTGGTTTCCTAGTCGATCCAACCGCCGCTATTTATCTCGATGAACAACCCATGTCACAGACCTCTTTTGCCCCGGATATCTATCCCGTCGATATCGCCCGTATTGAGGCCCTGGCAGGACCCCAATCAACGCTGTTTGGCGCCTCATCTCAGAGTGGCGCCGTCCGGGTCATTACCAACAAACCCGACCCAGAGGCTTTCAGCGCCAATATAGGCGGCGGACTATCCTCTACCTCAGAAGGGGGCAATGGCTATGATATTGACGGTACGGTCAACATTCCGCTTAGCGACAGCGTAGCCATTCGCCTGTCAGGTTTTAGCTCCCGGGATGCCGGCTTTATTGACAATGTCCTAGGCAATACGGTGGTCGATGACTACTTCGGCACAGGACTGGGCGGGCAAAAAGACAATAGTGCGTATTTAAAGGAAGACATTAACGATGTTGATTGGCAAGGGGGTCGAGCCGCGATCCGATGGCTGGTGAACGATAACTGGACCGTTACCGCGACCGCTAATTATCAGGACCTTGAAGCGAAAGGTTTCAATGATTATGACCCGAACGTGGGCGACTTGGAGACAGTGAAGTTTGCCTCAGAGTTCAGAACCGACGAGTGGCTGCAAACCAGCCTGGTCATCGAAGGGGACCTAGGCTTCGCCCAGTTGGTATCGGCGACGTCCTACTACGACCGAGACATGTTCTATCAACATGACACCCAATCCTATGCGGCCTACTTTCATTATCTGTTCAGTCAGTGTTACTACACGAACGCCGTGACAGGCGCTTGTGAAGGTGGCTTTCCGACCTATGACTTTGGCTTAGACCCCACGGGCTATCTCATCAATGATCAGAACAACGAGAGCCTGACTCAGGAATTCAGATTATCCGGGGCTACCGATCGAACCAATTGGACAGTGGGTGGATTTTGGCAAGAATCCGAAGAATTTTGGAACTTTTTAACCTATGTTGATGGCTACCGAAACTCACCAGCGTTCGAGGCGTGGAGCTATTACTACCCTGGAATTGCACCGACCGATGCGTGGTGGAATTCATTCCAAGGCACCGAGCGAACCGATAAAGCGGTATTCGGTGAGATGGATTTTGAGATCATTGAAGATCGTCTAACCGCCATTATTGGTGGTCGATGGTACGAAGTGGATCGAAAACTAAGCTACACCGTTGAGCGACCTGATAGTCGTGTCGACCAAGACCTTCCCAACCGTACCGCTAAAGATGACGGCTTCATTCCTAAATATGGCTTGGAGCTGAACATCACCGAAGACATTATGGTCTATGGCGTTTATTCAGAAGGCTATCGCGTGGGTGGCAGTAACCGAGGTCGCGGACTGGACAAGGGGGGACCCACTTTACCCGTAGCCTATGAATCCGATATTTTAGAAAACATGGAGTTTGGTTTTAAATCTGTCTTTGCTGACGGACGCGTGGTCTTTAATGCGGTCTACTACGATATGACCTGGAACGATATGCAAATTGAAGTCACCGATCCCAGCTTCAACTTGGGCATTCCGTTCCAGGTGGTGGTAGGTAACGTGGGTGACGCGACCGTCAAAGGGTTTGATATTGAGTTCAAAGCCGTGCTTGGAGAAAATTTAGAAGTCGGCTTCAACTTCACCGACATCCAAGATGCTTACGTCCAAGCACCGCAATTCTACGATGAGCCCCGGGCCCCGGGTGGCCAAATAGCATCGGGACTGGAGCCACAATCAGCCCTTCCGCTGTTTGCCGACCAAAGCTATTCGCTGTACCTAGAGTACTCGGACATCAATCTATTTGGTGGCTCTGGCGCATTCCGACTGCAGCACAACAGCGTCGGAGAATCATTGAATCAGCTCACCGATGGCTCTAACTCGGCAAGACTCACTCAAGGCGACTATGATGTGACCGATGCCATCTTCACCTATGAACTGGATCAATGGCAGGCCCGAGTCTACGTCAATAACCTCTCCGATGAACGCGGCATTACATACGAAGATAGTCAAGATTTTGATCCCGTATGGGGCCGCAACAGCTCAAACGTCATACGGCCAAGAAACTTTGGGGTGTCCTTACGGCATTACTTTTAATCGCTGATATGTTTGCGCATAAACGGGCCCATTAGGCCCGTTTTTTTTAATCCCAGCCCGCCGGCCAACATTCAAGGCCGTGAATCGCATTACGGATATCCATGGTTAGATTCACCGCGGTGAGTCGCTGTCCTTTAACAATATCAACAATGGATACTGTTGACGGCGATGAGCCGGTTGCTACCAGGTGATCGCTCAGCGGACAGAGTCCCCGGCCAAAGCCCTGACGAGCAATTCGTGAGTCATCGACCCCCTGATACTCGAGCTCTTGAGGGGGGAAAGTGGGGACGGGAACGGCCACCTGCGGCGCACTACGGGAAACATAGCGCACCATGTCAGACGCCGTATCGTTAAATATCACGCCATCGGCAAAAGGCATGGCGTTGTGGCATCCTTTTGGCAAACTACAGATCTCGCTCACTGTCATTTCTGCGGACAGCGCCAATAAGGCTTTGGTGTTCAAGCCGCTGAAAGATACGCCGTCAGTATCGACCCGCACGGAGTTAAGGTGATACGAATTGACAAAATTGGGTCCGCCCTTGGTGCGAGGATCAAACGGTTGGCCAACCCACTCGGCGCCATTTTTAGACACATAGACCCCCCATACGTAGTCCTTAGAGCGAAGATCAAACGCCAAAATCGAATCGAATCCCGTCGAAGTCAGAAACAGTAGGTCGTCTCTGCGGCAAATTTCATGACAGTGCCGCAAATAAGCATTGCGATAAGAGCCCAATAATTCGAAGGTCGGGGAATAGCAAAACAGTTCGTCACTCGCCGCAATCCAGATAGCGTCCTCAGTGAACTCGATCCCCCGAAGCCCTCGGTCCCAACCGCGTCCCGTGAAGTCGATCTCCCCCCTGTTCCAGTCTATCTTTTGTTCCACCCGCTGCGAGGCAAAATCGATTAAGTAAACGCCACCATGGCTTTGGCCCTTTTGTGAACCGCGCACCACCGAGGTGGCTACCAATTTGGGGATAGCATCCATCAAGGCAACAACCCCTGTGGATCAGGAAGGACGGGGGTCAAACACTCCCGCAATCCCTCCAAGTGCGCCTCATACCGCTTCCAAGTTTGCACTGACCCTGTGTAAATAGGCTGGCGCACCTGTTCAGAACTCGCGGTCCGCACCGCGCGTTTGTTTTCGTGGAAATTGACGCACCCAGCCTCGAAGGGCAACTCGCAGAAATCAAGGATTCGTCTCACCTGCGTCTCCAAGTCATCAACCACCTGTTCATACTGGACCGATAATACCTGTCCCGGTAACACCGTATCCCAGTGGGTCATCAATCGATGGTACTCCAAGTAAAACTCGCCTAGCTCAAACAAATCGTAAGTAAAGGTTTGCCCCTTGGCAAAGTGCTGCTTAAAACAACCAAAACAACTGTCCATGGGATGGCGGCGCGCATCGATGATTTTCGCATTGGGTAATAGCGTTTTTATGAAGCCGACATAGGCAAAATTATTAGGCATTTTATCAGTGAAAAAAGCCGCCTTGCCGCGATGCCGTCGAGTTTGGTCGAGATACTGTTGGCCTAGCGCTCGAATAGTTTCCTCCGCTAAATCGGGCACACATTGCGGGAACAGCTGACCCGAGCGCGGCTGGGTTAAGCTTTGCGCAATAATAGACATGTCGGGCAACTCACTGGTGCCATCTACCTGCGAGTGGCTAGCGAGAATCTGTTCTAATAAGGTTGAGCCAGATCGTGGCAGGCCGACAATAAATATGGGGTCTGGATCTACACAACCCACCGCCGACTGGCGATCTGCGAAGAAGTCGGCACTGAACACCTCGCGCATCCGTTGATGGGCCACTTCGGTTTGCACGGGATCATAGGCAAGCGTGTCACGATGCAATTGATTGGCTAGAGCATAGTACTCAAAAGATTGCCCATAATCCTTGCTGTCCTCGAAGGCTTTCCCCAGTGAAAACGCAAAGTGCACCCGACACTCCACCGGCAAACTGTCGTCGGCGAGGCGATTACGCATACTCGCAATATCGTGCTCTGTAAAACGAAAGGTTTTTAGATTGGCGAGGCTGTAGTAGGTTTCACCAAAGTTTGGGCGCAGTTCAATAGCCCGGCGATAGGCGGCTATGCCTCCTTCTTGATCGCCCACCGTCTTTAGCACATGTCCGAGCCCGATGTGCGCCCCAGTGAGATTGGAATCTCGATCAATGGCTTTTTGGTAGGACTCCACCGCCTGTTCTGGGCGTGCAGCCATAGCCTGAGCAGCACCAAGGTAGTAGTAGGTCAGTGGATTTTCGGCATCAAGAGCCAAGGCTTTTTCCAGTGATACAACGGCTTCATCGTAGAGATGCAACTCTTTCAAAACGGTGCTCAGATCGTGCCAGGCTGCCATGAATCGCGGCGTTGTCTGATTGATTTTTTCTAAAATGGCGCGCGCGTCATCGAAGCAACTCGCGTTGATAGCTAGCCGTGCCAGCAGCAACGCAGCATTGACATCATGGGGATTCTCCCTCACCAACGCCTGAGCCAGTGTCTCTGACTCTCTATAGCGCCCGCTAACAAAAAGACGCGTGGCTTCATCGAGTTTGGCCTGCCCGGGTGATAGTGCAAGCGCCTCTTTTCGCAGCGCTGCTGCCTGATCAGCATGTCCAAGCTTGTAGTAGGCTCCACTGAGTTTGTTCAATAACGGCGCATGCGGAGGTCGCAGCTCTTGTGCCCGTTGCAGATGGACAAGCGCCTGTTCTGCTCGTCCGAGATTGAGCAAGATGGTGCCCAAATCCTCCTGGGCCTTGGCGTGGCCCGGGGCGGCCCGCACGGCTCTACCCAGCAAGTCTGCGGCCTCCTCCAAGTCACCCCGATCGGCGACGATCGACCCCAGCAGCGCCACGAAATTAATGTCTCCCGCGTCTTCAGCTAATGCATCTCGACACACCGCTTCTGCTTCACCCCGCGCACCGCCCTTCAACAGCTCAATGGCACGAGCGAATCGTCTTTTAGGGTGATTCTGCTGCATATGGTTCGACCTACTGTGTTCGCTGAGTCTCCCATGTTGCCAGATTTGCACGGCAAAAACATAGAGCGATACAGCCAGCACGCGCTATTGCCATTGGACAACGGGAATGCGAGAGTACCATGGCTAAGGCAGTCCTCACTAACCCCCCCACTAGGGTCAGTATTTTATTCAACCCAGTCAAAGGCCAGCCCGTGAATGACACAACGACTAGCAGTTCGGTAACGACTAACCCTTTTGACCGACGTCGGACGTTTGCTCTAAGTCTGTACATGACCTTAGTCGGCTACAGTGTATTGGTGGCGTTACCCGCCATCAATAGCGCCTGGGTAGCGCAACTGGGTTTCACTGAGGTTCAAGTCAATCGTGTCGCTTCCGCCGACTTGCTGGGTCTTTTTTTGGGCTCTGTGGCCACCAGTTTTTTGATCCGAACTGGCAATCGCCGTTTCATTATCTATACCGGGATTGGTTTGGCGATAATCGCAAACGGGTTGTGCATGGTTTTCGTGGACTACCAAGGGACGCTGCTGTTGCGGGTGGGGGCTGGCTTTGGATCAGGGCTTTATACCGCGGTGGCGGTGGCAGGATTGGGTGCGTGCTCAAAGCCTCGCGAGGCCTTTAATTGGATGCTGCTTGCCTTTGCGATCTCCCAATTCCTAGAGCTACAGCTGATCCCTCACTTGACGATGAACGAAATCTACGGCTTTTTCATTGCCACCTACGTCGTTACCCTGCCTTTTGTTCACTGGATGCCCGCTCGTGAAGCGGAGAAGATCAACGCTGATGCCGCCGCTACTGAGCGAGTGCAACGACCCCCAGTGGTCGCCTGGATTGGGGTGTTTGCCATTGTGATCGCTTACATCAATATTGGCGCCTATTGGTCAAATATTGAATTAGCTGCGCAAGCAGGAGGACTTGACGGAGCCTGGGCTTCGCAGGTGGTGGCTTGGTCCGTATTGCTGTCCTTTTTTGGTTGTTTTGGCGCCATGTTTGTCCTGCGCAAGTTTGATTACGACAGGCCTCTTATCTTCACTTTTTGCCTGATGGTACTCGCGGTGGGCCTACTGGCGATTGAGGTAACCGCCGCTATTTTTGTCTTCAGTGTCGCCGCCTTTAATTTTTTATGGATATTTATCGACGTCTATCAAATGGGCGGCGTTTCGGTCACCGATCGCTCGGGCAGTGCGGCTGCCTTTATTCCTGGCGCACAGGGTCTCGGCCAAATGCTGGGACCGCTTGCCGCCTCATTTATCCTCGATGCGGGCTGGGGTTTTGACGCTGTGTTTGTTCTGTGCGCCATTGCTGCTGCCCTCGCGCTGATGATTTATGGGCTCATTTACATCAAGTACCGGCACATATCCGTGGCGGGCAGTCACTAACCCTTATGGCGAGAGCCAATGCGCTTTCCCGGCCCCAAGGACCAAGGCAACGAATGATACGGTGGCTCTCAGCAGTCCAACGATTGACCATCTTGCTGGGCCAGTGGGCTACCCGGCGGGTCTTGATTGGCAGACTGAATGCCGCCATCATCAACGTTCTGCTGACACAGTAAGAGGCCTATGGATATTGGCGTTGCCATTAAAGCGTTGGGCGAATACGACATTGAACCGCTGCGTGACAAACTACTGGCACTGCCCGAAGAAGCGTGGTGGGGTAATCAATTTCGCCAGCTAGAATATGAAGTCCATGCGCACACCCAATCCATCGTCATGGTCTTCACGGATGGCGAGGGCTGGCCCAACATAGAGGTGTCCAAAGACAAAGGCTGGGATTTATTGGCCCCTGAGGCAATTCCGCTGATGCATACAATCCTTGAGGACCACTATCCACCCGGAGGGACAATTATCCGCGCCATGGCTGCACGGCTACAGGCCGGTGGCATTATCAAGCCTCATAACGACAAGCACCCTTCCTTTCACTACGGGCACCGTATTCACATTCCCATTTACACCAACAGCCGGGTACGTTTTATGATCGACGGCAGACCCCAGCAGATGCAAATTGGCGAAGTGTATGAAATTAATAATCAAAAACAACACAGCGTCATGAATAAAGGGACTGAGGGCAGAATCAACTTTATTTTTGATTACATTCCCCCCGAGAAGGTTCACCGCTAGCGCCAAGCTAATGGCTCTCTGGCTGTGGCGACGAGCACAATCGTCCCCAGCTCGTATCATCCGCCTACCCACCCTCTGGGTTTCAGCGTCTATCTAAGCCATATGTCTCGGAAATGCTTGGTGCAGAAAAGCCTGAGCGACTGCGCGGGCACCCGCTTTACTCAAATCTTTGGGGCCGATCAGTAACGCCAGCCATAGACCATCAATGAGCGATAAATAGCCAATCGCCAGCTGCTTGGCATCCACGTTCTCGTAGCCGCCATCGGCGATGATGCTATCGAATAGCGCTTCAAACCGCTGTGCAGCTGCTCGATCCCGACGAGAACAAATTTTTTGATAGACCGGACGTGCCCCAGCTTCGCCATAATAGGCAAACCAGACCGCCATTTTATGCCGCTGGGTGACACTGGGGCCCAGTTGAAAATCGAGCAGTAACGACAGCCGACCTGCCAGGCTAGCAATACCCTCGCTATTCATAATAGCCAGCAGGCCTTCATTGTATTCATTAGTGACAAACAGTAGCGTTTCGTTCAGTAGATTCTCTTTGCTATCAAAATGCAGATTAGCAGTCCCTAGACTCAATCCTGCTTCGCGCGTCACCGTCTGCATGGTGGTAGAAGAAAGCCCATAGTGAGCGATACAGCGAATCGTGGCGTCGATGAGTTGCTGCCGACGCTCGGAGCGGGGGCGAATTTTCCGCCTCTTCCTCTCTGGTTCACTCGCGGTTACAGCCATAAACATTTTCAACCCGGCTACGCATGACGTTACACAGCATAACTGTAAGGCAGCCCACGTGATTTAGCAAAGAATGAATGATTGTTCATTCTTTCTAGACGTTCTTAATGTGACATGGCAGACTCTACGCTTAGGTGGGTCTGAGATCTGGAGAACAGTTTGAAGCAGTATGACGCTATAGTGATTGGTGCGGGTCACAACGGACTTACCAACGGCGCCTATCTCGCGAAAGCGGGGTTAAACGTTGCCGTGCTCGAACGCAATCCTTACATCGGCGGTGCCACCGTCAGTCGCGAGTTGCATAAGGGTTGGTACTACTCCAATTGCTCCTACGTTTCGAGTCTGTTGCGGCCAGAAATCACTCGCGACCTTGAGCTGCCTCGGCACGGGCTTCAAGTGGTGCCCTTTGGGGGTGGTACCACGTTTATGCGTAACGGCGACCATTTTCACAATTTTGCTGATCATGACCGGCTCTACCGCGAGATGGCTCGCCATTCTAAACGGGACGCCAACGCCTACGATCGCTATGCCGCTGACACCAGCTTACAAACCAAACTGATTCGGCCTTATCTTATGCGCACCCCGCCCGATCCGACGTCAATGAAACCCCGGGATCTGGCGGATCTGCTGGAGTTTGCACGGTCGTTTATGGCGCTGGGAGAAGAGAAACTACTCGATACCATTAAATTCTGGACCGGCAGCGTCGGCGATTACCTCGATCAGTATTTCGAAACCGACGTGATCAAGGCCCACATCGCAGGCAGCGGTATTATTGGCACCGCGCTGGGGGTTTACTCGCCAGGCACCGCTTACGTGCTGCTGCACCACTACATGGGCGATGTCGACGGCAACGTCGGTGCCTGGGGGTTCGCGCGAGGGGGTATGGGCGCCATCGCCAACTCACTCTCCAAAGCATTGCAGTCCTACGGCGGGGAAATCATTTGTGATGCCGATGTTGATGAAATTATTGTCCGAAACGGGCGTGCCAAAGGCGTCGCCCTCAAGGACGGTACCGAATACCGGGCCGACATTGTGGTATCCAACCTCGACCCCAAGCGGACTTTCCTCGATATCACCAATCCCAAGGATCTGCCCGAGGATGTGCTAAAGAAAGCCCGCAATTTCAAGATTCGGGGTTCGTCTGGAAAACTCAATATTGCACTAGACGGACTGCCCACATTTAATGGCATCGACCCCAGGAGCAGGATGATGGGGGGAGAAATGCACTTCAGTGACACCATGGCGCGGCAGGAGCGGGCCTACGACGACTGGAAAAACGGTACCTGGTCCAAAGATCCCTATCTGGACATGCTCATTCCGTCAATGACCGATCCCACTATGGCCCCTCCCGGCAAGCATATGATGTCGGTATTTGTGCAGTATGCGCCGCCAAAGATTGACGGCCGTGAATGGACCGATGAAGACAAGGACGGCTTCGAAAAATCGGTACTCGACCAAATTTCAAATTACAGTCCCAATTTCCGCGACCTGATTCTGCACTGCGAGACCCGTACCCCTCGTGAGATTGAGGCCGAAGTGGGTCTGACGGAAGGCAATATATTTATGGGCGAGCTGACGTTCGACCAGCTGCTGTTCAATCGGCCATTCCCGGGCTATTCGCAATATCGGGCGCCCATTAAAGGTATGTACATGTGCAGTTCCGGCACCCACCCGGGTGGTGGCGTAATGGCAGCGCCTGGGGCCAACGCGGCCCGGGAGATTCTCTCAGATCTCAAGCGGCCAAACACGGTGCCCGGAGGATATGCAGATGACTGATTACGACGCGGTAATCATAGGGGCCGGACACAACGGCCTGATATGTGGTGCTTACCTAGCCAAAGCGGGCAAGCAGGTGTTGGTCGTGGATGGACGGGATCAGCCGGGTGGATGCGCCAGCACACGGGAACTGGCGGCGGGCTTTCATATTTCCGACTGCGCCCAGTGGTTGTACCAGTTCGATGATGACATTGTGCGTGATCTGGGACTACAGGCTGCGGGCCTGACCGTGGGTCGTGCCAAGCACACCGTGGCCCTGCAATCGGATGGTGACCATCTCAGCATTGACGGTGACCTGTTGCGGGGTGCCGGAATTGAAGCAAAGGATCAGGCTGCCTACCCCCTATTTCGCCAACAGATGAATGTCTTTGCAAAACTCATGCTCAAGTTGTACCGGGGTAGAGCACCCAAGCTGGTTGAGGCTAACTGGACCGATCGGCTGACACTCATGAAACTGGGTCTGGGCCTGAAGCTCATGGGCAAGGGCAACATGCAGGATTTGATGCGTCTCGTATTGATCAATATTTACGATGTGATGAACGAAAATTTTGACCACCAAGGCTTGAAGGCCGCCTTGGCGCTGGACGCGATTACCGGGACTGGCATGGGACCCCGATCACCTAATACGGTCTTCACCTACCTACATCGTGCATTGGGCCATCAACTTCAAGCGAGTGGTGTAGTGCAGGTCATGGGCGGTATGGGGGCCCTGGGTGAATCCCTGAAAAGCGCCGCAGAGGCCAGCGGGGCAACCGTGCGAATGGGCTGCCGGGTCGAGCAGATCGTCAAGGAAGGTGATCGTGTTTGTGGCGTTGTACTCGCCGATGGCAGCACGGTGCCAACCAAGGCCGTGGTATCCAGCGCCGATCCCACCACGACCTTCGCCGATCTACTCGGCTACCAGCATCTTGAAACAGGTATGGCACGGCGCGTCGCTCAATACCGCACCCGCAGCGGCACGGCCAAGCTGCATTTGGCTCTTTCCGGCTTACCCACTGTCACAGGGCTCGATAATGACGCGTTGTCTCAGCGTCTGGTTATAGCGCCATCAATGGAGTCCATAGAGTTGGCCTGGAACCCGATAAAGTATGCGGAATGCGGGCACCACCACATCTTTGACATCAGTATTCCAAGCATTGAGGACCCCAGCCTGGCACCCAATGGGCAGCATGTCCTGACCGCATTGATTCACTATTTGCCTTATGAACCCCAGGGAGGCTGGGACGCGCACCGGCAAACGGTTCTCGACAACCTGATCGAGCAACTGGAGGCCTACGCCCCGGGTCTCAAGGCACAGATAGTGGCGTCGGAGCTTCTGGTGCCACCGGATTTTGAAGCCGCCTACGGGATGAAAGGCGGCAACTGGCACCACGGTGAATTGTCTATTGATCAAGCGCTCATGATGCGACCTTTTCCAGGCTCAAGTCAGTACAGCACCGCAGTGCCCGGATTATTTCTGTGTGGTGCGGGTGCGCATCCGGGTGGCAGTCTAATGGGCTTACCCGGCCGCAATGCTGCCAGAGAGATACTTAAGCAAGGAGTCCTCGCATGATCACCTCACCCAGAGAAACCATGCTCCTGACAACACCTTTCCATTCTCGAGTAGCGGCCATGTGCCCTATCAACGAATGGGGTAACTGGATGGGTTACACCACGCCCAATGCCTATTTCGATGTGGAACTCGAGTACTTTGCGATTCGCAGTACCACCGGCGTGTTTGATCTGTCTCCCATGAACAAATACCGAATCAGCGGTCCGGACGCCGAGGCTTACCTCAATCGTATGCTCACCCGCAATATCAGTAAGTTGGGTATCGATAGAGTGTGTTATGCCGTGTGGTGCAATGATGCGGGCAGTATGCTCGATGATGGAACCATCTTCCGCCTCGGCGAGCAGGACTTCCGGCTCTGTTCTTACCAGCGCGCTGATGATTGGCTGCAGTGGTGCGCGCTCGGATTTAATGTGACCATCGACAACGAAAGTGAAGACATTGCCGGGCTTGCGGTTCAGGGACCCACGTCGTGTACGGTACTGACCCTGCTGGGCTGTACTGGCCTCGATCAGCTCAAGCCGTTTGGCATCGCTCACTTCACCTTCGAAGGCGCGCCTATGATGGTCAGTCGAACCGGCTTTACGGGGGACTTGGGATACGAGGTCTGGGTGGCACCGGAGCAGGCTGAAGCGCTATGGGATCAGCTGTTCGAGTGTGGTCGGGATTACCTCATCAAACCCATCGGTGGCCATGCTCTGGATCTGGCACGCATTGAGGCAGGCTTTTTACAGGCGCACGTTGATTTTGTGCCCGCAGAGGAAAGCGTGCGCCCTGGGCGCACCCGCAGCCCATTGGAACTTGGGCTTGAGTGGCTAGTCGATTTTTCCAAGCCATTGTTCAACGGCCGTTTGGCATTGCTTGAGGAGAAAGCCCGGGGATCCCGCTATCGCTTTGCCATGCTCGATATCGAGGGTAACAAACCTGCGGAACATTCGTTCATCCTCAAAGGCGACAAAGTAGTGGGTACGGTCACCTCTGCAGCGTGGTGTCCAACAGTAAAGTCCAATCTGGCTTACGCCCAGATTGAAGCACCCCACGGCAACGTGGGCGATGTGTTAACCGCCGAGATCTACTACCAGCGAGAGCTGCACTGGACGCGGCTGATGGCGCCTTGCACCGTTATTGATGGCCCACTGTTCAATCCCCAGCGGCGCCGGCAAACGCCAGCCCCGGCACTGTAATCAGATTAATGCTGTTCGTAACAACGACAATAGCAGGTAGTGCCGTATGCATATCATAGCAACCCAGGTCGACGACTCGATAGATCGGCTGCGGCATAAGTTGGATTCACAGCTGCAGAAACCGGGTTACGCCATAGACCCCTATTTTTATCGCTCCCACTTGGTGCATGAACGGGAGTTAGAGCACTTAGTGTTTAAAAGTTGGCTCTACGCCCTACATATCAGTGAAATCCCCCACCCCGGTGATTATCAATTACTGGATATCGGTGAGGATTCCATTATCGTTGCGCGCACTCAGGACGGCGCCATCAAGGCCATGCACAATATTTGTCGACATCGGGGCGCACGGGTTTGTGAGGCATCGACCGGGAACCGAAAAACCTTCGTTTGTCCCTATCATGGCTGGGTATATGGGCTTGATGGCGGCCTCAAGGCGGCTAGAGAAACCCATATCATGCCCGACCTTGATAAAGCGACTCTGGGGCTTAAACCCATTCGCTGTGTCGAATTTATGGGACTGGTATTTATCAATTGTGATCCCAACGCCGGTGATCTATTGGCAGCTCTGGACAACATTCGGCAACCGCTAGGGGCCTACGACCTCGCCACCGCTAAGGTAGCAGCCCGTCGAACCTATCGGATGAACGCCAATTGGAAACTTGCCATAGAAAATTATCTCGAATGCTACCACTGCGCGACATCCCATCGCGCCTATGCGCGCGGGCACACCCTAAAAGACCTCGAGGAAAAGTCCCAGCCGGTAGTCGATGCCATGCTCGCCCAGTCGGAGGCGATCACCGGCATTGAAGGCATGTCGACCCACTACACGCGCATCTACAACGACGCTGAAAGCTTTGGCGCCTGCGTACACACTATGCGCTACGGCCTGTATGAGGGATTCGACACCGGCAGTGCCGACGGACAACCTTTGGCACCGCTCATGGGCAACATCAAAGCCTATGACGGTGGTGTCGGTGACTACCAGATGGGCCCCTGCAGCTTTATGCTGAATTACCCAGACCACTGCGTATTGTATCGATTTCTACCCCGCTCCCTCACTGAAACCGATGTCGAACTCGTGTGGTTTGTCCGCGGTGATGCTATCGAGGGCACCGATTATGATGTTGATAAACTCACATGGCTGTGGCATCACACCACGCTTGAGGATGAGTACATTATTATGCGCAACAATCTGGGCGTGAATTCACGCTTCTTTGAGCCTGGCCCTTACCATAGTGAATTTGAGGCAACGCTTCAGCAATTTATTGATTGGTATCTGGCCACGCTGAAAAAGACGCTGTAGTTACCCCCACGAGGCCATCAGAACCTCGTTTGGCGACGCTTTTGCCGTAGGTAGCTTTCCCAAGCGGATAAATTGGCTTCGATCATGGCAAAACCACCCAGCCACAACAAACTGTCGTAGGTGTATAAAAAATGGCCATACCATGCCCACGTGAGGGCGCAAGCAATAATGGCTAGGTAGCTGTAGTGGGTTATTTTCTCTAGACCGACCGTCACGAGGGCTGAATACTGGGCCCGACGTTTTAGATAGGCCTGCGCTGCAATCGCAAAGCCAGCCAATAACCAAGCAGCGCACTCGATCACACTGATGGCCGCTTGCACCCGCGCTATCGACAGTCCGCGACCATCCACAAAGACGTTGGGCTCGGGGGAATATAAGGGCCCTGGGATAAGGGATAAGTTCTGGCAGCTACTGTGGGTGATAAGCTGGTACTGCTGATTGAAAAGGTAATAGTTCTCGGCCATTGGCAGCATACATAGGCTGCTCACCAAGGGTGTCGGTGCATTAATGACCGCGAGCAGATCGAGGCTGTAGACCATCAGCGTATGGGCGAGTACGCCAAAACATGCCCATCGCAAGCCGTTTAACAGCAGCCGAACCGGTGGTCGCTGATAAAGCTGTTGCCGGTAGGTTTCAATCTCAAACACCACCAGCAAACCAAACCAGGCTGAGGTATCAAGGGATGTTGCAAAGGCCGCTGCCAGTGTAATGAGCGTGAACGTGTTTGACCGGCTGAAGCTCTGCCAATCTTCCATGACATAAACGCTGAGGTTAATAAAAAGTAGTCCGTACACCAGCCACTTGATGGCTTGCCGATGGCGCTCAAGGCGCATAATAGCCTGCGATATCATGCTCCCTGAGCTCCCCGGGCTGGCCATTTAACGGTCAGGAGTCGAACCACAGATCATCAGGGTCTTGGGGCCACAGACCAAGACCGGTGCCGTGGGATTGAAAACCTAATAAGCGTCGAACCGCCTCTGACTGCTGGCCGACAACGGCCTGAGGCAGAGTCAGATACTGATTTTCTTCCTGGCGCAGCCACCCCAAGCAATACGTGTTAACTACCGCGCGCCGATGCTGCGAACTGTGATTGGCGCCTCCACCATGGAGTGTGGAACCCAGATACATAACCAACGATCCCTTGGGCATGATCGCCGAGTCAGTATGCCAAGCTTCTCCCGTCGTTGCGTCGGTGACTCGATCGGTGCCAGCGACCACACGCGTCGCACCGTTTTCTTCAGTGAAATCATCCAGAGCCCAGAGTGCCGATACTTGCAATTCAAAAGGCAACAAGTCTATGGGATAAATAGAGTCATCCCGGTGCAATACCTGAGCTTTTTCACCCGGAAGAATTTCAATAGCGGTGGTGCTGCCCACCTGAATACATTCACAGTGAGGTCGTAGAATAGCCTCAGCTACAGCCAAAACCTTGGCGTTAGCCAGTATCTCTGCGAAGTACTGGGAGTGATTGGCAACACCACCAATACGGTGGGTTTGGTAGCCGTTGAACTCATTTTTGAACAAATATCCCTGTTCATCAAAGGTGGGCTGTATGTCGGCAGTAAAGGCGTCTATCAATGCCTCATCGAGTACCGACTCGACAATAACGGCGCCCATCGTCGCCAGCGCATCCGCACACTGCTGATCACCAGCATCGGCCTGAAATCGTGGAATCATTGGAACATCTCTCCGATCATTATGCTCTACTTTACCTGTGTTAGCCGCAGTATCCCATCCCAAGGATTAGGTGCTACCGCGGTTCAATACACTTCAATCTACCATCACCCCGCGGGCAACAGGGTGTTGGTACTGGCGAGAGTTAAGGAGAATAAACCATTACCGGTCTTGATAACCGCGACTGCCGACGGTTCCTTTCGGTACTGGATACCCGAAAGGATGCGCATTTGCACGGCCATCAACTCCTCTATTCTGGAGTCACTCTGGCATACTATCTGCTGAAGGAATAAGTGAATTGCTCAGAGTTTTTAATGCTATTCTTTGCGCCAAACGCGGGTCATCGCGCGCCGCTGTGGATCTCCCGAAGCCAACGATGAACAGGAGCATCATGGAATGACACCGCAAGTCGACAAAGTTAATTTTTCCTTAACACTCGCGGTATTGTTGGCCCTCGCGATTCCCTTGCTGATGTTCCCTGCGGTCAGTGCTGCCGCCTTACAGACTGCCTACGCTTGGATAGCGCAAACCTTTGGCTGGTTTTACATCGTCACCGGTGCCGCGGCCTTTCTAACAGTGACGTATATTGCCTTCAGCCGCTACGGCCACATCCGTCTTGGGGAGGGAGATCCCGAGTTCACTAATCTCAGCTGGTTTGCCATGCTGTTTGCCGCCGGTATCGGTGCCGGGTTGATGTACTGGAGTGGTATCGAGTGGGCCTATTATGTACAACAGCCCCCCTTCGCAGCAGAGCCTTATAGTGACGATGCCTATCAGTGGGCCGCTTCCTATGGTCTCCATCACTGGGGCATTATTGCCTGGGCGATTTATTGCTTACCAACGCTGGCCATTGCCTACCCTTTCTATGTTCGAGGCGTAGCAAAACTTAAGTACAGCACGGCGGGGCACTACTGGTTTAAAGGGGGGGAAACCTCCTTACCCGCACGATGTATGGATGGTTTTTTCATGGTCGCACTGATTGGCGGTGCAGGGAGTTCGCTAGGCTTTTCGACGCCGCTGATTTCTGCATTAATATCACGATTGACCGCCATACCAGAAAGCTTTGCCTTGGAGCTCGCCGTGGTCGCTATTTGTGTGCTGTTGTTTGGTACCAGCGTGTGGCTCGGGCTCGATAAGGGCATCCGCCGACTCAGTAATGCCAATGTCATCTTGGCCTTTGTCTTTTTAGTGTTTATTTTATTCGCAGGTGACACCTTGTTTTTGCTGCGGATGGCGGTCAGCTCGGTAGGGCATTTACTGCAACATTTTATGGCCATGACCTTTTGGACTGACCCTCTTGGTGACTCGGGGTTTGTCGAAGATTGGACGGTGTTCTACTGGGCTTGGTGGATTGCTTACGGCCCCTTTGTCGGTCTGTTCGTTACCCGCATCTCCCGAGGGCGATCGATGCGAGAAGTCGTTTTTGGCATGTTAGTACTCGGATCCTTGGGTTGTTGGCTATTCTTTCTATTATTGGGTAATCACAGCCTAGGTTTACAATTTAGTGGTGAGCTGGACGTCATTGGCATTATGAACGACACCAACGGTAGTGCCGCGATGGTGGCGGGCTTGAATACCCTACCGATGTCCGGACTCGTTATCGCGCTATTTTGCCTGGTGTCGATCATTTTTTGTGCGACGACCTATGACAGTGCATCCTATACGCTCGCCGCAAGCGCTACCCAAGCCATGCATCCTAACGACGATCCACCCCGCTGGCATCGACTTTTTTGGGCGATTGCCGTGGCAGTATTGCCCATAGGATTGATGTTCGCAGGAGGTATCCGCGAGGCACAGACCGCCGTTCTCGTGGTGTCATTGCCGCTGGTATTGACGTTTTGGCTCGCCGGAACAGGGCTGCTAAAATCGCTGCATGCTGATGTGCCCCTCGTCCATAGGGATGGTAAGCCCTAATGCATAACGCGTTGGCATGCCACCATGGCTGATCCTAGACCCGTCGCATTGATATCGGCCGCCGCCTCAGGCATCGGACTGGCAGTGGCTCGATCTTTAGTCGCTGAGGGCTACTCGGTCTTTACGATGGACAGTAATGAAACCTCTGTTCACGCCTTTCGCGCAGAGTTCGGTGAGCGCGCGGCGGTAGTCTGCAACGTTGCTGATTCGCAGCAAATCGACACTGCGTTCGACAGCTTTAAGCAAGCCTTTGACCGTCTTGATGTGTTGGTCAATAACGCCGGAGTGGCGGGTCCGATTGGACCTGTAGAGGACATCAACGTTACCGACTGGCAGCAGACCATTGATATCAACCTTAACAGTATGTTCTATCTTACCCGGCTAGCGATCCCGCTAATGAAGCAACAGCGCAGCGGCGCCATAATCAATATGTCTTCAAATGCAGGCCTGGGGGGCTGTCCCTTTCGATCGCCCTACGTGGCGTCAAAATGGGCGGCTATAGGGTTAGCAAAAACCTGGGCGATGGAGCTGGGCGCTTGGAATATTCGCGCCAATGCGCTCTGCCCAGGCGCCGTCAATGGTCCGCGTATTGATCGGGTCATCCAACAAGACGCCCTCGCGCGAGGGATATCGACACAGCAACTGCGCCAAGTCTACGAAGGACAAAACTCACTCAACCGCTTTGTAGAAACTGACGACATTGCTGCCATGGTGTGTTTTTTAATCAGTGAAGCCGGCCGAAATATCTCTGGCCAAGCCATCGCGATAGACGGCCATACTGAGACGCTGGCTGACCATACCCTAGCGCCGTGAGGAAATAGTTCAATGTCGATAGTCACCATGCAGCAGTCATCGGTACAAACACACGTCACGTCGGTTAGCGGAGCCAGCCTATGAAAGCCTTTTGTTTTGACCGTTTTGGGCCCGCTGACCAGGTACTGGCCGGGCGCGACGTCGACACACCAACGCCCGCAGCGGGCGAGGTATTGGTCCGTCTTTACAGCAGTGCCGTCAATCCCTCAGATGTAAAAAAACGCGCGGGTGCTTTTCCCGATCTAGTCAACGACGGCTTTATTATCCCCCACAGTGATGGTGCAGGCGAAATCGTCGCTCTAGGTTCAGGCATCGCCAGTCATCGCATGGGCGAGCGCGTTTTTGTATATCAAGCACAGCATAACCGAGCTTTCGGTACCGCTGCTGAATTTGTCTGCCTGCCTTCCGAGCGCGCGCCGGTGTTACCGGCGAGCGTCAGTTATAACGTCGGCGCCTGCATTGGTATTCCTATACTCACCGCTCACCGCTGCGTCAGTGCCGACGGACCGGTAAACGGTCAGTGGCTATTGGTGACCGGCGGCGCGGGTCGGGTGGGTTTTTATGCTATTCAATGGGCACAGCATTTTGGTGCCAACATCGTAGCTACCGCGAGTAATGACACCGATGCCACACTCTGTCGTGAGGCCGGCGCCATCGCCGTGGTCAATCATCGTGATCCCGACTGGGCGACGCAACTCCTTGAACACACCGGCGGCAGCAAAATAGATCGAGTGATTGATGCCGAGTTCGGCGCAAACTTACCCGATATGCTCACGTGCATTCGGGTTGGCGGCACCATCGTCAGCTATGGCAGTTCGCAAGTACCTGAACCCACCCTGCCCTTCCGGACCATGATGTTCATGGATTTAACCCTGCGGTTGGTGATTGTCTACGATATGCCTGAAGACGCCAAAGAGCGGGCCATAGCCGACACTCAGGCGCTTCTACGGCGAGACGGATTACAGCACCGGGTAGCGGCAGTTCTACCCTTTAAAGACCTGCCTAAAGCCCATGAAATCATCGAGCAAGGAGCGGCAAAAGGATGCGTAGTGATCGACATCACTTCCAACGACTAATGTCCATGCTTGGGTCAGTGGCTTTGACCTTAGTGCTTGCCACGCATGCCCAGGCAAACGATGAGGTCCGTGACCCTCGCATCACCGTAGAGGCCACTACCTTTGTCGGCCGGCAAGATGCCAACGGGGTCGCGTCATTCCAAGGCATCCCCTATGCGCAAGCGCCGGTGGGCGATCGGCGCTGGCACCGACCCCAACCCTGGCAGTTTAGCCCCGGTGATCGCGATGCCAGCGCGTTTGCGCCTGCCTGCATGCAGTCGGGGAGTGGACTGGCGTGGTATCACGGTATGATGCGGCGAGTCGGTATTAATCCTGCAGCAATGACTGGGCCAAGCTATTCAGAAGATTGCCTGTATTTAAATATTTGGACCGACTTAGCGGCTGAGGGACCTCGGCCTGTACTGCTATTTATTCATGGTGGGTCAAACACCGGAGGTTGGAGCTACGAGCCCAACTATCATGGCCAATCCTTGGTGAAAAAAGGGCTGATCGTCGTGACCGTCGCCTACCGACTGGGGGTCTTTGGCTGGCTGAGCCACCCGGATATGGACCTTGAGAATCCAGCGTTACATGACTTGGCCATGAGTCTTGACTGGGTCTATCAACACATCGCTCAATTTGGTGGTGATCCCACACGCATAACGATTGCCGGGGAGTCATCTGGGGCCACCAATGCCTTACATCTCGCGATATCGCCTTTGAGCCAAGGGCGGGTGAGCGGCGTCATCCACCAAAGTGGCGGATGGCCCCTCGACGGCACACCCAGCCCCGCTGAGGCCAGCCAGCGCGGCACCCTACTGGCTGAGGCGCTTCTGGGAGCCGATGCCACGCTGACTCAGCTACGACAGGTGCCTGCGGAGGCGCTCATGAAGGCGTCACAAAGCGTCTACGCCAACTTTCAGTTCGATCCAATCGAAGATCCAGAAAGCCTGCCGGACACGTTAAAGACCCTGGCAATCGAAAAGCGCATGCCACCTCTCACTATGATTATTGGCAGCAACGTCCATGAAAGCCTGATGTACGTCGAGCCCCATGATCAAATAGAAAACTACCTGACTGCTCAGTTTTCCACGAAGAAAAGACAACGGATGGTAGATTATCTCAAGCCCTTCAAGGGTGACAAAGAGAAAATAAATCAGCTCAGTACGGCCACCGACTTCCTATGTCCCTCGCTGCGATTGGCTTCCCTTGTTCACCAGTCGGGGGGTCGTGCTTGGGTGTATCGATTCGATCGCATCCGGCCCGGCTTTGAAGCCATCGGCGCTTACCACGGCGCTGAGCTACCGTATGTCTTTGATCGGCACGATGCGTGGCTGCCATCGGCACCGGCTGATACCGCGTTGACCGCGAGTATTGTCGATTATTGGTCAGCGTTTATCGCCGAGCAGGTACCTAGCAGTGCCACAGGCCCGGCGTGGCCAGCGTGGTCCGACCAGCAGCCCACCATGATCTTCGATCAAGCCGCTGCCGTGTCAGCCCACCCTGATCGCGCTTTGTGCAACTTACTGGCAAGCCACTGACCTTGCTAGCATAGGACTTACAGCCCTTCTCCTGCGGCCAGCTCAGCTATCATGGAGCGCCAAAAGATCAGCGATTCTTCAATGCTGTCTTTGCGTACCCGCTCGTTGAGCCCATGGGCAAAACTATCGGCGGGATTAAGGAAAATGCCTGTCAGACTGTAGCTTGGAATGCCGGCCGCACGAAAATACGCGCCGTCAGTGGTGCCCGATATCATTTTAGGAATGACCGGAACCCCAGGGTAAAGCTGACTCAGCGAAGCGTCTACGGCATCCATCAGCTCGACGTTATAGGGGGAGGTATCACTGGCTACCGGCTTCCCTACTACGGCCCATTCCAGCGCAGGGTTAGCGGCTACCTGCTGTAGCTCCCTCATAACGTCTGCCACCTTGTTGCCCGGAAAAATTCGACAGTTCACCGTTGCGGTTGCCGAGCGGGGCAGCGCATTTTCGGCGTGACCCGCCTTGAGCATAGTGGGAATGCAAGTAGTACCTAGCGTACCGACATACTCAGGCTGCGCACTGAGGCGCGCTATCGCCGAGGGATCACGAGGGTTGATAGCAAAACGTGCCATGGCGGCGCCCACGTCGTTGTCCAGAAAAGGCGCTGTGCGAGCAAAATAGGTGCGCGTAATTTCGTTGCTTTCGACTGCAAATTGGTGAGCCTCAAGGCGTCGAATAGCATGGGCAATATCAAATATGGCATTGTCAGGTCGAGGCATAGAGCTGTGTCCGCCTTGATTTCGAGCGGTCATACTGAAAGTCGCATAGGTTTTTTCTGCGAATCCCACTTGGTATTGAAAGCCCCGTCCGTCATCGTCAAGGGCACCCCCACCCCCGTCAACGACCAGTGCAAATTCGGCATCGATCAACGCCCGATGGTCCCGGGTTAACATGTCCACCGTCGCTTGGTAGGACTCCTCATCACCGGTGAAGGCAATAATAAGATCACGGTTGGGGATAAAACCATCGGCTTTCAACCAGACAAAGAGCGTGGTCAACAGTGACACATCGAACTTGTTGTCCAGCACGCCTCGCCCGAAGTAAAAGGTCTCGTCAGCTTGTAGCTCAAAGGGATGACGCTCCCAATCCTTGGGATCGGCTGGCACCACGTCCATGTGTGAAGCCAATAAGATCCCTTTGCGTCCGCTACTGCCGTCGCCTAGATAGCGAACGATCAGCGATGCAGTTTCGCCATGCGGGATGACAGTTACGTGCTCCTTTGGAAAGCCAGCAGCCAAAAAAACCTGCTCAAGTGACGCGGCATAGGCGGGCACATTGCCAGCACCAGCTACAGTCTCTCGACTGATCGCATCATCCAACAAATCAACGGCCAGCGCGGCATAATCATGCAACTCGGTGTCATCAGCAGCGGCGGGCTGACAAAGCCACAGAGCACTGGCTAAGGTCGGTATGACTAACAAGCGATGTCGGAGTTGATAGCGCATAAACAGCCCTCGTGGATTGGTGCTCGGTGACGTACCCGTAATAATAGACAGATCCCAGCGCCTAAATACTCAGCCCCGGTCAGCATGAGCATAGCACCAAAACTATCGACTTGAGCCTAAAGCAACGCCGCCTCAGCGAACCATGACTCGGCGGGTGAGCTTTGCCAACGCTGCCGATTACTGGCAGAGAGGCTCAACTGTTTCGCCAAGCCCAAGTAATAGGGTAGCGTCGATCGCGGCCAAAGCCTCGCTGGGTAATACGCACTCCGACCGGCGCCTGTCGGCGTTTGTACTCGTTTAAATCAATCAAGCGAATGACACGATGGACATCCTCGGGTTGAAAGCCTTGGCTGATGATATCGGCGGGGCTCGCATCTCGCTCCACGTACCACTCAATGATGGCATCGAGTACTTCGTAGGGTGGAAGGCTGTCTTGGTCCTCCTGATTTGGCGCCAGCTCAGCCGATGGTGGTCGAGTAATCACGCGCTCAGGGATGCACTGTCCCACCGTGTTGCGGTAGCGCGCCAAGGCATAGACCAGCATTTTGGGACAGTCTTTGAGCGCATCAAAGCCCCCCGCCATATCCCCATAGAGTGTTGAATAGCCCACCGCCAACTCACTCTTATTACCGGTCGTGAGAACAAGGAGATTTTTTTTATTGGATATAGACATCAACAATACCCCGCGACAGCGGGCCTGCAAATTTTCCTCGGTGATATTTGCAGACAATCCTGCAAACTCATCTGCCAACGAAGCCATGAAGCTCTCATAAAGGGGCTCAATGGAAATCGACCGATAAGCAATATCGAGTGCGGTCGCCTCAGCCTCTGCATCCTCAATAGACATGGATGCTGTGTAACGAAAAGGCATCATAAGCGCATGAACGCGCTGGGCTCCCAGGGCATCAACCGCAATGGCCAGCGTGACGGCTGAGTCAATGCCGCCGCTTAACCCCAGTACCACGCCGGGAAAGTTGTTTTTATTGACGTAATCGCGCACACCAACAACCAAGGCTTGCCAAATCGCTGCCAGCTCGTCGAGGGGCTGCGCTTGAGGGCCTTCAATAATGTGCACACCCGCCTGAGTGGTCAAGGTCAGCCACCATGAGCCCTCCTCAAAATCGGGCGCTGCGGCAGCTAACTCTCCATTGGGGTTGACAGCGAAAGAGCCGCCATCGAAAACAAGCTCATCCTGTGCGCCCACTTGGTTAACATAAACAATAGGAAAATCATTGGCCAGTGCGCGCTCAGCCAACAAATCCCAGCGCTCACGGCGCTTACCTCGATGGAAAGGTGAGGCGTTCAAGTTGATTAAACAACTCGCCCCCGCCCGCTTAGCCTTCGCGGCGGGTTCAGGGTTCCAGATATCCTCACAAATGGTGATGCCCAGTAACACGCCATCGACATCAACCACACACGGCTCATCTCCAGGGGTAAAATAACGCTTCTCATCAAATACTTGGTAGTTGGGCAGGAACTGCTTGAAATACTCGGCCACAACCGCGCCATCGTGAATAACACCCGCCGCATTGAACAGTCCACGGGCGGTCTTTTTGGGGTAGCCCACGATGACCCACAGATGAGCGGGTAACTCCGCGCACAAACGCTCGAGCATAGCCTCAGCCTGTTCCGCTACGGCTGGACGCAATAACAAATCTTCAGGCGGATAACCACTCAGGGTCAACTCAGGAAAGACTACGACCGCTCGAGGTGAATGCAGCGCAGCGTCGTGACACACCGAGATAATTTTATCAGCGTTACCCCGCCAGTCACCGACTAAGGTGTTAATTTGTCCCATGCACAGCTTCATCGATGATTCCTAGTCATTCGGCTGCTGCAGTTTAACGGCCTTGACAATATCTGTAACCCACGTTGTCAATAAAATCGTCGGGCAAAACACCCTTCGACGTTCATTTGTCGCATAATCGACTGAACAATTCACCGACTGCTATAGTTCACCCATGAACCAACGACCCACCCCACCGCCAGTCGACCAATGGCTGAGTGCAAGCTCAGCCAACTCAGCTGTGACACCAACAGACAACGCTCGACAATTTGTGGTGTATAACGTTTATCGCGCGCTCGTTGCCTTTTGCCTACTGGCCATCCTCATTAACCCGAGCACTACTGGCTTGCTCGCCGGGTTCGATCGCTCTTTGTTTATCGCCGGTTGCGCTGCGCTGCTTGCCAGCGCTGTACTCTTGACGGGTCGATGGGGCGATCGATTACAGCAATCAGAGGCGGGTATTTTTGGCCTAATGCTAGCCGATATCTTTGCCACTGCGCTCATTGCTAGCGGCAGCGGAGGCCTATTCAATGGCTTCTCAGTGCTCTATCTCATTACTGTAGCGGCCGCCGCTGTCATGCTGTCCACGCGGATTCTAGCCACGCTGGTTGCGGCCCTCGCCGTCCTAGCCATTCTCGCGGATGCCTTCTGGATGGTCACTCAGGGTTTAGCTAGTGTCAGCGCGCTGCTCCCTGCGGGCATACTGGGCAGCCTGCTCTTTACGGTATCACTCCTCGTGCAATTGATGGCCTCCCGTCTGTCAGCAGCAGAGGCACAGACTGAAGCGGCAGAATTCCGTGTCGCTGCATTACAGCAGCTGAATGAGCAAATCATTCTACACATGGATACCGGCATACTTATTACCGATAAGCAGGGCGCCTTACGCCCCATTAACGTCGCCGCAAATCGCTTGCTGAATTTACCCACGGGTATCGATGTAACGCTCTCGCGGATCAGTCCCGAATTGGCCAATCAGTACGATGAGTGGTGCGAGGTCGGTCAGCATCGAAAAGAACCTTTTCGAATCGACACCAATGGCCCCGTGATGATTGCCAGTTTTGCACGACTCGATGACCAGCAGGATTCCAGTCATTTGATCTTTATTGAAGATTACACCCCGGTGACCCAATTCGCTCAGTCCATAAAGCTCAACTCCCTCAGCAAGCTGACCGCGAGCATAGCCCATGAAATCCGTAACCCCCTCGCCGCCATTCGGCATGCGGCGCAACTCATGTCTGAAAGCGGCACCATTGATGAAGCGGATAATATCCTCTGTGACATTCTTGTTAACAATAGCGATAGAGTCAGCGACATCATTGACAACGTTACCGAAGTCTCGCGCCGAGCAGCGCCCAACCCGGAGCGACTCACTATGAACGAATGGCTGCCGCGTTACCTTGAGGAATATAAGCAGCAGTTAACTGAGACCGTAGCGCTAACATTGGATGTGACTGAACAAGCAGCGTCTGTACACATCGATCCGAATCACCTAAAACGCGTGCTGAGTAATTTACTGGACAATGCGCTGCGACACTCAAAACAAGACAGCGGCGAAAGCGCGGCGGCTATCCGACTGTCGGTCGATGACCACCAAGGCCAAGTACACATGGATATTGTCGACTTTGGTCGCGGTGTCACTGAACACCATATTGGACGGTTGTTTGAGCCCTTTTTTACCACCTCAACCGAAGGCAGCGGTCTGGGATTGTATCTGTGTAAGGAGTTGTGCGAAATCAATGGTGCTGGGTTGTTTTACCAACGAACCCCAGCGGATGAGAGCGCCTTTCGTCTCAGCTTTAAACAAGAGGGAAGCTAATGTCTAGCAAGACGGTACTACTCGTTGACGATGAGCCCGATATTTTGAAACTACTAGAGATCACTTTAGCCCGAATGAATATAGCCACCCGCCGCGCTGAAACCTTGCAGCAGGCGAAGGCGGTGCTCGCTGACATCATTCCTGATTTGTGCCTCACTGACATGAAATTACCCGACGGCAACGGGTTGTCGCTACTTCGCTACATGCAAGAGCATTTCCCCAATGTACCGGTCGCCATGATTACTGCCCACGGCAGTGTCGAAACAGCCATCGAAGCGCTTAAGCTCGGGGCATTTGACTTCGTTACCAAACCCCTAGCACTCGAAAAATTACGTGAGTTAATCGGTCACGCTTTAGAAATTAAAGAACCCATTGATGAAGGCACACAAAGCTTGATTGGTGAAACCCCAGCGATACATCAGCTGCGCGCACAGGTCAGAAAGTTAGCTCGCAGCCAAGCACCAGTGCATATCAGTGGTGAATCGGGTGTTGGCAAGGAGGTCGTTGCGCGCCTGATACATCAGCTGGGGCCCCGGGCAGCGGGACCTTTTGTCGCCGTGAATTGTGGCGCCATTCCTCCTGAACTCGTGGAAAGTGAGCTTTTTGGCCATCGCAAGGGAGCATTCACGGGTGCTCATGCGGACAAACAGGGCCTCTTTCAAGCCGCCGCGGGAGGCACGCTCTTCCTTGACGAAATCGCCGATTTACCGCAGCCGACGCAAGTGAAGCTACTGCGCGTCATTCAAGAGAAGTGCGTGCGTCCCGTCGGATCGGAAGCAGAGCAAGCAACCGACGTCCGCCTGCTCAGCGCCACCCATAAAAACCTTGCTTCAGAAGCCCGTCACCAGCGTTTCAGGGAAGATCTCTACTACCGCATCAATGTTATCGGTCTGCACGTGCCTACTCTTCGAGAGCGTAAAGCAGACATTCCGCTGCTGGCACGACATCTGTTAGCCAAATTGCAACGCCAGCAAAACGACCCCCAAACGGCCATTAGTCACGCCGCCGTCGCGGCACTAGAAGTGCATAGTTTTCCCGGTAACGTTCGTGAGTTAGAAAATATATTGGCCCGGGCAATGGCGCTGTCCGAGGGCGATAGCATTGAAGTAAGCGACTTACACTTTGAACCCAGTGGCGGCCTGAGAGATCCACTCCCCAATGAAGCGGCTTTACTCCAGGCTGTGGATGGTGACCTAGAGGGCTACGTCAACACCATTGAAGCGCGCATTCTCAATGCCGCACTGCTTGAGCATGGATGGAATAAAACAGCCGCCGCTAAAACCTTGGGGATAACCTTCAGAAGTTTGCGCTATCGATTGAAAAAGCTGGGCATAGACGACTAACCAAGGCGTTACTGGCCCTGTTGTCACTCGCCGCCACAGGTCGCCCAGTTCTTCACCAACCGAGGACGTCCCAGTTGGTTAAGCACCACCGACCAATTATCTGATGTCGGCTGGCCACTGCAGACCGCCAAGGTTGCATTGCGATTACCTATGCCACGCCCATCCCATTGGAACCGCTCGCTCGCCTGCCGAGAGCCACTGCGATTAACAATGCGCACCTTGGAAGACGTAGCGAACTCACGCTCAAGGACTCCCTCAGCATTCACCACCGCAAATCCCTCACTATAAACCCCTGCGCACGCTTGGGTCGCAGCTGACCATGGACAAAGACTAAACGGCTTGTGATGAACCTGAGCATAGCCCCGGGCCAACATGACGGCACTGAGTAATTGTCGAGCGGTCTTTTGATTGGTGTACGACGCCAAGTGATGCGTGAAGCTCGGCAGCGCGATAGTGCTCATGATGGCAACAATAGCCAGCACAATCAGTAGCTCCAGCAAGGTGAAACCCCGCGGCCGCACACCTAGCAACATTGATTCTCAGCACCCATAAGGCGAATGGTAAAGGAGAATCACCAGCACCACACATCAGGCGCCGCCCATGAGGCGTTTTGACCTTTATTAGCCCTAAATTATGCAGGCCACTGTTATAAGGTACAGTGGATTAGCGTACCGCGAGGCGGTGTCAGCGGTTTGCTGGCCGACTAGATATTTTTTGCCGGTATTCGCAACTCTTTGGGTAGCGAGAAGGTAATATTTTCCGGTCGTCCGTCAATCGACTGCACTGCGTTGGCGCCGCTGGCTTGGAGCGCGGCGACTACCGCGTCGACGAGGGATTCCGGCGCCGACGCGCCGGCGGTTACACCCACCTTGTTGGCGCCCGCCCACCACTGGGGCTCTAGCATCGTGGCATCATCCACTAAGTAAGCGGTCGATCCGCACCGCTCTGCTAACTCCCGAAGTCGATTCGAATTTGAACTATTCGGTGACCCTACCACGAGGACAACATCGGCTTGCGCTGCCAGTAGTTTGACAGCGTCCTGGCGATTTTGGGTGGCGTAGCAAATATCATCCTTGCGCGGACCCTCAATGGCGGGAAAGCGTTGTCGCAGCGCATCGATCACCCGGGCAGTATCATCGACCGATAGCGTTGTTTGGGTGACGTAGGCTATGTGGCTAGGATCGTTAACCTCGAGAGCGGCTGCCTGCTCCTCGTCTTCAATGAGGTAAATCTGCCCGCCTTGAGACGTATCATATTGGCCTAGGGTACCCTCGACTTCCGGGTGGCCTTCATGACCGATTAAAACGCACTCTCGCCCGGCCGCACTAAAAGCGGACACTTCTACATGGACTTTGGTGACTAAAGGGCAGGTAGCATCAAACACTTTTAAGTGCCGGCGGACCGCTTCAGCTTGCACAGCCTTCGACACACCATGCGCGCTGAAGATGACAATAGCGTCATCCGGCACTTCATGTAACTCTTCAACGAAGATCGCCCCGCGAGAGCGTAAATCCTCGACCACAAATCGGTTATGCACCACCTCATGACGCACATAAATAGGCTGGCCAAAGACCTCCAATGCACGGTTAACAATATCAATAGCGCGGTCAACACCCGCACAAAATCCTCGAGGATTAGCTAAAATAACGTCCATCATCAATGTAGCTCCGCCGCTTCGACTTTGTGAATATGGACTCGGAAAGTAATATTGCGCCCGGCTAACGGATGATTAAAGTCAACGCTCACTTCGGTATCATCGAAGGCGGCAACCACGCCAGGCACTTCACCCCCCGCCGCATCGGCAAAAGCAAACACCATACCGCACTCAAGCTCTGCCTCAGCATCAAAATCGTTCCGTTTGACCACTTGAATGTTATTGTCATTGGGCTGACCGAAAGCATTTTCGGGGGTAATGAGAAACTCGCTCTCGGTGCCTGGAAGCAGGCCAAACAGCGCGCGCTCAAAGCCCGGTAACAACGATCCATCGCCGACCACAAAGGTAGCCGCCTCTCTACCAAAATTTGAGTCAATCTCAGAGCCATCCTCTAGGAACAGTGCAAAATGTAAGGTGACCTTGGTATTTTCGCTGACCGCAAGTGTCGTCATGTCTCTGTCCTGTTGGTCTCTATCTGCTCAGATGCTTCCGTGCCAAATAGGCTGTCGACTATGAGTATTGCAGCCCCGAGTGAAATAGCCGAATCCGCTATGTTAAAAGCCGGCCAATACCACCCACCGTAGTGAAGTGATATAAAATCGACAACATAGCCATACTGTAATCGATCCCAAAGATTACCCAGCCCACCGCCGAGAATAAGCCCCAGGGCAGTGCCCACCCAACGCTTGCCAGTGGGTAAGCGCGACAACCAGACAATAATAACGAGGCTAACCAGCATGGCAACAAGCGCAAAGAACCACCGCTGCCACCCCCCCGCATCGGCGAGGAAGCTGAAAGCCGCGCCAGTATTATGGGCGAGCAGCCAATCAAACCACGGTGTCACCATAACCGGCTGACGATAGAGCAATGCAGATGAAGCCCAGTCCTTCGTCCAGTAATCGAGGCCAATGACGAGTAGTGCCAGCGCATAGCCCCAGCGGGCTCGCCGCGACCACCAGCCAGCGCTCAGTCTCGCTACACGACGCTGCGTCGAGTCATCGCTAGGCATAGGCACGGCGTTCACCAGGTCCTTCAATATTACTGATACAACGACCACACAGGCTAGGGTGCTGGCTATGGCTACCCACGTCTTCACGGCGATGCCAGCAACGTTCACATTTCTCTTCAGGAGACACAGCAATAAAAATCCGCAGGCCGTCAAGCTCGGTGGTGAGGGCTGATGGGTTATTGGCCATGGGCTCTACCGTTGCCTCCGATGAGATGAGGACAAAGCGCAATTCGTCACCGAGGGACGTCAGTTGCTCATAGAGCTGACCCTCGGCATAGAGAACTACCCTAGCATCCAACCCACCTTTGAGCTCTCCCGCAGACCGTTTTTCCTCCATGGCTTTATTGACCCCTTGACGCACCAACAGCATCACAGACCAAAACTCATCACCCATTTGATCGTCAGTCAGCGTGGGAAAACCCTGATACCACTCACTCAAAAAGATAGACTCAGCTCGCTCACCGGGCAGGTTTTCCCATATTTCCTCGGCAGTGAAGCTCAAAATAGGGGCCATCCAGCGACATAAGCCTTCCGCCAAATACCACAAAGCGGTCTGTGCCGAGCGGCGCGCGACCGACTCTGTAGGCGTCGTGTATTGACGATCTTTAATAATATCCAAATAAAATCCACCCAGCTCGCCGGTGCAGAAATGGTGGATTTTCGAAAACACCTGATGGAACTGATAGGCCTCGTACGCGGAAACAATCTCCGCTTGTAAGCCGGCTGCCCTAGCGCAGATCCATCGATCGAGGGAAAGCATAGCCTCTGGAGCCACCGCGTGTTCGCCGGGATTGAACTCCGCGAGATTAGCGAGCAAAAAGCGGGCGGTATTACGAATACGTCGATAGCTATCGCCTGTGCGTTTGAAAATCTCATCAGAGGCGGAAATATCATTGCGATAGTCGCTTGCTGCTACCCAGAGTCGAAGTACATCGGCACCAAGGTCATTCAATGCTTTCTTTGCAGGAATAATATTGCCCAGAGACTTAGACATTTTGTGTCCTTCCCCATCGACCGTGAAGCCATGGGTGAGTACGCCTTTGTAGGGCGCTTCACCGTAAGCGCCAATGCCCGTCAATAACGACGACTGAAACCAGCCTCGGTGCTGATCAGAGCCCTCTAAGTATAAGTCGGCCGGGGACTGTAGCGTCTCTCGAGCGCGCAGCACCGACGCATGGGTAACCCCTGAATCAAACCAGACGTCGAGCGTGTCCGTTACCTTGTCGTAATCGTTTGCCTCGTCACCCAACACACTGTCAGCGTCGAGATCAAACCAAGCATCAATGCCCTTATCTTCGATCAATACCGCCACCTGCTCAATCAGCTCTGCAGTTCGTGGATGGAGGACGCCGGTCTGCCGGTGAACGAACAGGGTAATCGGTACACCCCACGTCCGCTGACGCGAGATACACCAGTCGGGGCGCGTTTCCAACATACTGTCAATGCGAGCACGTCCCCAGTCAGGCACCCATTGCACCCCATCCACGGCAGCTTTCGCGTCATCGAGCAAACCATTGCCGTGCATGCTGATGAACCACTGCGGGGTGGCTCGAAAAATAATCGGGGTTTTATGGCGCCAGCAATGGGGATAAGAATGCTCAAAGGGCTTGTGGCAGAGCAGCGATCCCCGGGCCTCAAGCTCGCCAATAATCTCATCATTGGCCTTAAAAATATGCTTACCCTCAAACACAGGGGTCCCTGGCAGATAGACACCATTGCCCCCCACAGGGTTATAAACTTCGAGATCGTAGCGTTTGCCAATAGCAAAATCTTCCAAGCCATGGGCGGGGGCAGTATGAACACAGCCAGTGCCCGCCTCTGTGGTGACATGGTCGCCGAGCATCACAGGAACGCTGATCATCGCAAAGGGATGTTGAAGCATCAGACCCTCGAGTGCACTGCCCTGGACTGAGCCAAGAACCTTGGGATCATCGATACCATAACGCTGAGCGCAAGCCTCCGCTAATGCCTCGGCAACCACGGTGGCGCGCTCCCCCACTCGTAACAGAACATAACGTAGATCAGGATGAACACTGACCCCGCGATTAGCCGCCAGGGTCCACGGTGTGGTGGTCCATATCGCCACACTCACGTCGCGCTGCCAGTCACAGTTGAATATCCGGCTAACGTCGCTGGCATCCTCGACCTTGAACGCCACATCGACCGCCGATGAGGTTTTCTCTTGATACTCTACTTCCGCCTCAGCCAAGGCCGAACCGCAGTCGAGACACCAATGCACAGGCTTGACACCCTGGTGTAAATGTCCGTTATCAATAATTCGTCCCAAGGTTCGGACAATATTGGCTTCAACCTCAAAATTCATGGTCAGATAGGGGTTATCCCAGTCACCCAATACACCCATACGCACAAAGTCTTCTTTTTGTTTATCCACCTGCGTGCTGGCATAGGTGCGACATTTTTGCCGGAACTCACTGGCCGTGACTTTGTGGCCAGGTTTGCCGATTTTTTTCTCAACGTTAAGCTCAATGGGTAAGCCATGACAATCCCAGCCGGGAACGTAAGGCGCATTAAAGCCCGAGAGGGTTCGTGACTTGATAATAATATCTTTCAAAATTTTGTTGACCGCATGTCCCACATGCAGTTCACCATTGGCGTAGGGGGGGCCATCATGCAAGATAAAGGTAGGTTTACCCTCACCGACGATTCGCATTTGGGCGTAGAGATCCATAGCCTGCCACTGCTTGATTCTTGCGGGCTCGCGCTGCGCTAAATTCGCTTTCATCGGAAACGCGGTGCTGGGTAAATTAAGAGTCGTCTTATAATCGGTCATGGTTGAGTCACTTGTGACGCCACTGCGGGCGTAATGGCTATCTGTCAGTATCCACCGGATGGCTCGCCAGCCAATTCCTTGCGGCGTGAATGTCTGCGTCAATGGCCGCTTTGAGGGCGTCCAATGAATCGAATTTCTTCTCCTCGCGGAGCTTATGCATGAAGCGTACGGTCAATCGCTTACCGTATAGGTTTTCCGTTCTATCGATCAAATGCACTTCTAAGTTAGCTCGAGTGCCGTCGCTCACCGTCGGTCGCGTACCCACATTAGCGACCCCTGCTATCCCTGCCAACTGCGGACCATCAACGCGTACCGCGTACACCCCCGACAGGGGGCTTCGCAGACGCTCAATGCGAATGTTGGCGGTCGGGCAGCCTAAGGTACGGCCCAGTTGCTGGCCATACTCCACTCGACCTGTCAGTGTAAATGATCGACCGAGTAATCGTTCTACGTCTGCAAAATCACCCGCCAGCAAGGCCTCTCGAATACGCGTGCTACTCACGCGAGCGCCGTCTATAGTGACCGTTTCTGTCCGCTCGACTTGATAGTTATATTGCTCGGCAAATTGTTGAGCGTATTCAAAATCACCCTCACGACTATTGCCAAACCGAAAATCATCGCCGAGCTCTATATAACGTGCACCTAAACCCTCAACGAACACCATGGTGATGAAATCATCGGCGCTCATGCTGCGCATTTTTTTGTTAAATGGCAACACCAAGACCCGATCAACCCCCGTAGCGGCCAATGCCGACAGTCGCTCTCTAAAATTGGTAATACGCGGCGGTGCCTCCTGCGGGCGAAAAAACTCCCGAGGCAAAGGTTCGAAGACAATCACCGTTGATGGCAGGCCCAGTTCAAAGGCCCGGGCTTTGAGGCGCTGAAGCACCGCTTGGTGACCCCGATGAACGCCATCAAAAGCACCCACCGTCACGGCACAACCGCGGTGTTTAGGGCGCAAATTTTGCAGTCCGCGGATTAATTCCATGGGCGCGTGATCACATGCTCTTGAAAAAACGCCAGTATATAGAAAAAGGGGGTCTATGAGTGAGCCTTTGGGGTGTTAACGGTTGCTTGGGCTGCGAAACTGGCTCGGTCGGATACCCACCAGGAACAGTGCTAGCAGATAGCTCACCAGCCCGGTCAACACCACCCCAATTAGGGCTAAAGCGCGCTGCCACACACCCTGCCCCAACCACCATTCGATAGGTGGCAGCAGCATGAGTAACAGCAGCGACATGGCGATCACTGCAATGGCATAGCGCAGAACTCGCCAAGAGGGACCCTGAGTCGGGGGCAGTAACACCCCATCTCGACGCAAGCCTCGCCAGAGCAGCGCTGCATTTAACCATGCGGCGACGCTGGTCGCTAAAGCAAGTCCCGCATGTCCCACGTCAAATTGCCACATTAGCGGAAACACCAACAACGGGTTCAAAACCATATTAGTCACCATCGCTATAATGCCAATACGAACGGGGGTGCGCATATCTTGTCGCGCATAGAATCCAGGCGCCAGCACCTTGACGAGCATAAACGCGGTCAGGCCTAAGGTGTAGGCGCGCAGCGATACCGCCGACATTTGAACATCGTATCGGGTGAATTCTCCGTACTGAAAGAGGGTCATTAAAATAGGCTCCGCTAAGATAGCTAGTGCTGCGGTCGCCGGCAGCGCAATCAATAGGACGGCGCTGAGTGCCCAATTGAGCGTGCCAGAAAAATCTTGATGATCGCTGGCTTGCTCTCCAAGCGCCTTTTGAGTTGACAGGGCCGGCAGTATGACTGTGGCAATGGCTATGGCGAAGACACCCAAAGGCAGTTCGGTCATACGATCACTGTAGTAGAGCCAGGACACGCTTCCCGTCGGCAGTAACGACGCCAATACCGTATCCAATAACAGGTTAATTTGGCTGACTGAAACCCCAAACAATGCTGGCACCATCAGCGTGAGTATGCGTCGAACACCAGCGTAGCCGATATCCCATCGAGGTCGAGGAATAAGCCCCAGTCCATGCAAGGCAGGCAGCTGAAATAACAGCTGGATCATTCCCGCGAGCAGGACCCCCAAAGCCAAGGCATAAACAGGCTCATCAACTTGTGGAGCTAAAAATACTGCGCTGCCAATCAGTGATAGGTTGAGTAAAATAGGTGTGAAGGCGGGCACGGCAAAACGCCCATAGCTATTTAAAATACCCCCTGCAAAGCCGGTTAGCGATATGAAAAACAGGTATGGGAAGGTGAGTTTTATAAGATCCGCCGTCAGCGCTAGTTTTGCCGCATCGCGACTAAACCCAGGGGCAAAGACTAGGGCCACCACCGGTGCAGCAACAATCGCCAGTGTAGTGAGCAGCAATAAGCTACCGCCCAATACGCCTGCTACTCTATCGATCAGTGCTTTGACCGCCTCGCGACCGCCCTCCTCGCGGGTTTCAGACAACACTGGAACGAACGCCTGGGCAAAAGCACCTTCAGCAAAAAGCCGGCGCAAAAAATTGGGGATTTTGAAGGCGACAAAGAAAGCGTCGGCATTACTGCTTGCCCCCACCAATGCCGCAAGCACGACGTCGCGAACCAAGCCCAAACTTCTGGACAGCAGGGTCCCGACACTGACCACCGCACTAGAATGTAAAAGACCTCGTCGTTTGACGCCGTCGTCATGATTCACCGATGAGTTGGGGTCTAACTCAGCCATTCCTGCCGCAAGGCCTCACCGTGACGCGCCAACCACTGTAACGCGATCAGCGTATGGCCGTTATTGATTTGATCGGCATCGAGCATTGCAAGAGCGTCCCGACGACTGATGGCATGAACCAACAAATCCTCGTTCTCATGCTCGAGTCCATGGACGCCACCAACACCTGCCTCAACCACGCGACCGACAAACAAGCGAATTTGTTCGGAGCATCCGCCGGCACTCGGATAAAAGGTCGCAATTGGCTTAATCGCGTCTAACACGCAGCCCGCCTCTTCTTTGGCCTCCCGGTGAACCACATCGATATCATTTTCATTGGGCTCGACAATGCCTGCGAGTAACTCAAGCATCCAAGGGCTGTCCTCGTTGCGGATAGCCCCAGCTCTAAATTGCTCCACCATGATAAATTTATCGCGAACGGGATCCCAAGGCAAAACTGCCACTGCGTCTCCACGCTCGAACAATTCGCGACTAAAAGGTTTACTCCAACCACCCGCAAAAAGCTTGTGGCGGAGCGTTAATTTGCGGACACCGAAAAAGCCTCGGTATAACCAATCGCTACCCACCACTTCGACATCGTCGGCGCTGAATCGGGGTTGGAAATTGCTCAAAACCGGCGCTCCGTGTACCAATTAACTTTACTGGCATGCGCACTGACTTGGTCGACAACGTCTAGGATTATGGCGAAAAGCGCCATGCGGACTAGCACGCCGTTATCACTTTGACGGAATATTGCGAGGTTAGGATTGTCGTTTAAATCGTCATCTAGCTCGCGAGCACCTTCACGGGAATCTCTGGGTAACGGATGCATAATGACCGTGTTGGGCTCGCAGTTCGCGGTATAAACCGATTGGTTAAGTCGGAAGCGACCGCGATACAAATCAGCATCGGCGGGCGACGCAAAGCGTTCTTCTTGGAGCCGCGTCGAATAAACAATGTCGACACCGGCGATTCCCTCTTCGAGTACTTCCGTTTCAATCACTTTATGTCCCGACGACCGCAAAGCTTCGACAATATCACCGGGCATTCGTAATTCAGTTGGCGACACCAATCGAATTTCCACGTTCTTATACAGACTGAGTAGACGCGATAACGAATGGACCGTGCGGCCGTAGCGAAGATCGCCCACCATCGCGATGCGTAGATCGTCGATCTCTCGCTTGCGCGAGTGCAGCTCGCTGCGGATAGTGAAAAGATCCAATAACGCTTGGGTAGGATGCTCATTGGCACCATCACCGCCGTTTATCACCGGCACCCGGCTACCTGCTGCAAACTCCGCCACCGATCCCTCAGCAGGATGGCGCATAACAATGACGTCGGAATAGCCCGACAACACCCGCGCGGTATCATATAACGACTCGCCCTTAGCAATGGCGGTGCTCTCAAAGCCCGTCGTTTCCCGGACCTGGCCACCCAATAAGTTAAAGGCACTGCCGAAGCTAATCCGCGTTCGAGTGGAAGCTTCAAAGAACATAGAACCGAGAATGGCGCCATCTAATACTCGCGTTACTTTGTCTCGATGCGCATAGGGTCTCATGGCATCGGCAACAGCAAAAAGCTGATCGACATCGGAGCGTTCAAACTGACCAATATTGAGAATGTGACTGCCCTGAAAATGCACGGCGAACCCCGCTAAGCTTAAAGAGGAGTCTATTGTAACTCGGTGTTCCCTTGCTCCGACAGGCTCTGAGCTAACTCTTTGATATACCGCGCAAGATCGGTGAGCGCACTGCGCTGTTGATTGGACAAACCTTCGGAGGCAAGTTCTGAGGAAACCGCATCAAGGAGGTCCTCTCGATCAAACGGACCGCCCGATGCCTGCTGCGCGGCACAGTGCTCTCGCCACTGCCGGGCTTCCTCAGGCAGGAGGCTGTCGGGGTAATTGCGCGCTCGATACCGAAACAGTAATTCCGGCAGTCTACGATCTTTGAACACCCAGCTTTGATCTCTCAGAGCCTCAGCCGTGGCGTTGACAATCGATGGGAATTGCTGGCTATCGGTGCGATCGAAAAAGCCGTCATAAAGCATGGCATCAACATCCGTTCGAGGTGCAAACTCGCGAGACGTAAAGATGGCTTGAATAAAATCCCGAAAAGCATGAGCGTTTACCGCCCTATGATCGCGCAATTGCTGCAAGTGTTCGCGGAGATGGTCACCTTGATAGCCCAAACGCTCTGCAACCTCGAGCGTCATCCATTGCATCGGCAAAATAACCGGGGCGCGGTTTATACGAACAGTTATTAATGGCGGGCGTTCTTGGCCCTCAGGCAGATCGTCTTTGCGCGCAAATAAACGCGCCTTTATCGCCTCGGGCTCCTCAAGTAAGAAATTGGGCGCACGACTCAAGTCGGCACAAATAACGTCGTTCTTATTACTTGCTGACACGGCGAGTGGCACAATAATGGTCACATTGTGGCGCGACCCACCGAGCACACCAGACACATAAATCACGGGCTTCATTGCGTCGACATTGAGCAAGTCAGCGACATGAAGTTTCAAGCGCGATGCGTACAAGGCATCAAACAAGGCCGGTTGCGCTTTATTGAGCAGCGCTGCAAGACCAATCGTTGCCTCCACATCGGACAAAGCATCGTGAGCATTGCCATGATCAATGCCGTTCGCACCCGTCAGTTCTTCAAGTCGAAAACTTGTCAGGCCACCGTCTCGCTTCGGCCAAACAATGCCGTCAGGGCGTAACGCATAGATTGCACGAGTCGCGTCGATTAAATCCCAGCGCGACCGTCCCTGATCGCGTTCGCGTGCATACGGATCATGAAAATTACGATAAAGCGCAAAGCGTGTGACCTCATCGTCAAAACGCAGTGAGTTGTACCCCACGCCGCACGTGCCCGGCTTCGACAGCTCATGGTGTATCTGACCAATGAAATCACGCTCAGCTAATCCGTACTCAAGCGCCGTATACGGGCTGATACCCGTAATACGCGTGGCGACCGGAGACGGGATAAAGTCGGGGGTCGGCCGGCTGTAAATGACCAGCGGTTCCCCGATCACATTGAAGTCTCGGTCGGTGCGAATACCGGCAAACTGTAAAGGCCTGTCGGTGGAGACCTCGGCACCCGAGGTCTCGTAATCATGCCAATAAAACGTCTCAGATGAGCTCAATGGCCTGCTCTTCGATCTTGCGCTTCCACAGCGCAGGACCACTGATATGAACAGAATCACCGCGACTATCGACCGCTACCGACACGGGCATATTCTTTACAGTAAAGGCGTAAATAGCCTCCATACCAAGATCCTCAAAAGCCACCACCTTAGCCGCAATAATCGCTTTTGACACCAGGTACGCCGCCCCGCCAACAGCCATCAAATAGACCGCGCCCCGGCGTTTAATGGCCTCAATAGCGATGGGACCGCGCTCGGCTTTGCCGATCATGCCAATAAGCCCGGTTTGCTCGAGTATGTAATCCGTAAACTTATCCATGCGCGTAGCGGTCGTGGGTCCCGCTGGTCCCACTACCTCGTCCCCCACCGGATCTACAGGACCCACGTAGTAAATGAACTTACCTGTTAGATCAACCGGCAAAGGCTCACCGCTTTGCAGCATCTGGGTCATGCGCTTATGCGCCGCATCCCGTCCGGTATACATGGTACCCGACAACAAAATAGTCTCGCCAGGGGTCCAGTGTCGAACGTCCTCAGCGGTCACTGTGTCCAGATCTACGTGTCGAGCTGCATTCCCCGGTTCCCAAGACACGTCGGGCCATTGATCAATATCTGGGGCAGATTGTAGCGCCGGACCCTCTCCCCTTAAGGTAAAATGAGCGTGGCGTGTAGCCGCACAGTTGGGAATCATGGCGACGGGTAGCGAAGCCGCGTGCGTGGGATAGTCCTTAATTTTGACGTCGAGTACGGTGGTCAATCCCCCCAAGCCCTGCGCGCCAATACCCAGTGCGTTCACCCCATCCATAATTTCTAACCGGAGCTCTTCAGAGCGGCTAATGGGACCCCGTTCACGCAGTTCATGGATATCAATAGGATCCATAAGCGATTCCTTGGCCAATACCATGGCTTTCTCGGCCGTACCGCCAATGCCAATCCCGAGCATACCAGGAGGACACCAACCCGCCCCCATAGTGGGCAGCGTGTTGACCACCCAGTCGAGAATACTGTCTGAAGGATTGAGCATGACAAGCTTCGCTTTGTTCTCTGAACCGCCACCCTTGGCAGCGATGCGCACATCAACGGTGTTGCCAGGCACGACGCGAGTATGGATAACCGCAGGGGTATTGTCGCCGGTATTGCGTCGCGTTCCAGCGGGGTCGCTGAGAATAGAGGCCCGTAGTTTATTGTCAGGGTGGGTGTAGGCTCGGCGCACCCCGGCATTGATCATCGCCTCAACGGACAGTTCGGCTTGCCACTGAACCTCCATACCAATCTCGATAAAGACCGTAACAATACCCGTATCTTGGCAGATGGGTCGATGCCCTAGGGCGCACAGGCGTGAATTAATCAAAATTTGCGCCATAGCATCTTTCGCTGCTGGGTTTTGCTCCATGTTATAGGCTTTGTGAACCGCTTGAATAAAATCGATAGGGTGATAGTAAGAAATAAATTGCAGCGCATCGGCAATGCTGTCGATGAGATCTTGCTGTTTAATCATACTCATATTGGCTTCCTGTCACGGCTGCATCCAACGCCATTGGGGCTAAACGTTTACTGCAAGGGTTGACTGGGCTCGTTCACCTGCATGCTGCGCAAAGCGCTCTCCAGGCCGTTAATACTGGTGTTAACTTGACGTCGAAAGGCATTAATGGAATCAATCCACTCCTCATTGGCGGCGACTCGCTTGTTCAACCCAGCACGCTCTAACTTAGCTTTATTGACATTATCGGCCAAGCGTTCGAGGTTGATTTGGACTTGTTTGGCGCTGGTGGACAACCGCGCTAAGTCCCCCGCAACTTTCTGAAGCGCCTTCAGGTCGGCGGTCAGAGTCTCAAGCTTCGCGATACTATCGGTGGCACGGGTTGAAAGCGTGTCGATGACAACGTCCCGGGAGATTTTAGCTTTCTCCAGTTTGTCGATGCGCGAATCTAATTCACGTCGGCGCTGCTCGAGACGCCGAGTTTCCTTGTCAACCACGCGCAGTTGAGCACCCAGCGCGGCGGCGGATTGGGCCACGCTCTCGTCGGTATCTGACAATAGTGCCTCCAGGTCCGTCGTCCGAGAGGACAGCGCCGCCTGTGTGGTCAGAGAGCTGTCGAGGGTTTGTTGAAGCTGCCACGCCCAAGCGCAGGCCACTGCGGCTACTACCAATGCAACAGTAACTATCAAACGACCTACTAACCCCATACTGGCGTCAGAAGCGGCTGTCATCCGCGCGCGACTCGGCATTGCACCTCGAGGGGCACTGGCTACCGCTTCATCTCGATTGGCGGCAAATGAGGGGATGTCGGGTAAATCGTCACGAGCCATAAGCACAGGGTCCCTTGTACACAGCCACTACAGTATAGCTCGACCTGCAAGTCGATTCACCGATGCTTGCTGAGTGATTAACGAGCGCTTCGGGGGAGCTGCCCTTGGTAATAGGTAGCCTCGATGACGGCGGCACACGCTCGTCCCCCGTTAATAAAAAAGCAGCCCCGCGGACTGCCTTTAGCGTTGCAACCAACCCATCTCAGAGGAAGTTCAATAAACCCCAGATCACTAAGGTTAATGCCAATGAACTATGCACCACGCCCAAGACGGACTTCATGGGCCCTTGGCCACCAAACAGCGCATTGAGCTCAAGCAGCACAATCAGGCCGAGTGCCGCATAGAGACCCGTATCGGTACCAGCCAATGGCAAGTGCTTAGAGGCCAGCATGCCCAACAACATAGGGCCAGACAACAGGGTGTTAGTGCGACTCGCCAAACCGGCTTTAGCCGCGGCTGCGGGTCCATCCCCCTCTTTCATACCTAGGACAATTTGTTGCTTGGGCCAAATAATCAACCAGACGTTGAGGAACATAAAAGTGCCCGCCAGCGCACCCATCCAGATAGCGGGCATGGTCGCGCCCAGAGCGCCCACTTTATGGAATAAGTAGGCACCGGTCAGGAAGGTGAGCATGGCGCCCCAACGGAACCACCACAGGGCTCGAGGCGCCAACTTGGCCATAGCGTCGGTCTTGGCGCCCGCTTCGGCTTCCTTAAAATATTCGGTTTGCACAAAGTTGAAGTAATACAGCATGCCTATCCAGACAATGCCAGCCAGCACATGAAAATAACGACCAAGGAATTCAATCTCATACATAGGATGCTCTCCTGCTGTGTTTAGGGGTGTTCACTAATGAACGTTTTTCTTTCCATAATAAACTATAGCTGCAGTATAGGCGCCAAGAAAGCATTTAGCACGCGCTTATGCACGCGCGTTTATCGCCGATTGGCTAACGCTCGATGACCGTTTATGCTTGGCCATAACGAAAAAACCCGGCCAAAGCCGGGTTTTTTCGTTCACAGAAAAGGCCGTCTACATCATGCCGCCCATTCCGCCCATTCCACCCATTCCGCCCATATCGGGCATACCGCCACCGGCAGCTTCCTCTTTTGGCGCATCAGCAATCATAACCTGAGTGGTAATCATAAGACCGGCAACCGAACCCGCCGCCTGCAGTGCAGAGCGCGTTACTTTTGCTGGGTCAAGAATGCCCATCTCAATCATGTCGCCGTACTCACCGGTCGCTGCGTTGAAGCCGAAGTTACCTTCACCGTGACGGATCTTGTCGAGCACCACAGAGGCTTCATCCCCGGCGTTCTCTACGATTTGACGAAGGGGGCTTTCCATGGCGCGCAAGGCTGCTGCGATGCCAATGTTCTGATCTTCGTTGTCACCAGTGAGTGACCCTACCGTAGCAATGGCACGAATGAGGGCCACACCACCTCCGGGTACTACACCTTCCTCGACCGCCGCACGTGTCGCGTGTAAAGCATCTTCAACGCGAGCTTTCTTCTCTTTCATTTCAAACTCAGTTGCCGCACCGACTTTGATCACCGCTACGCCACCAGCGAGTTTTGCAACACGCTCCTGGAGTTTCTCTCGGTCGTAATCAGAGCTGGTGTTGTCAATCTGGACACGAATTTCGCTGACGCGTGCCTTAATAGCTTCAGCATCACCGGCACCGTCGACAATAATGGTATTGTCTTTGTCCATAGTGACGCGCTTTGCCGTTCCCAGGTGCTCAAGGGTAGTGGACTCGAGGTCCAGACCCACTTCTTCGGAAATAACCGTACCACCGGAGAGAATGGCGATGTCCTGAAGCATAGCCTTGCGGCGATCACCAAAACCTGGTGCCTTACAAGCGGCGACTTTGACAATACCGCGCATGTTGTTGACGACCAAAGTAGCCAACGCCTCGCCCTCGACATCTTCGGCAACAATAACCAACGGCTTGGAGGCCTTAGCTACTTGCTCAAGCACGGGCAACATTTCGCGGATGTTGGAGATTTTCTTGTCAACGAGCAGAATGAACGGATCTTCGATTTCTGCCTGCATGTTGTCTTGATTGTTAATAAAGTAGGGCGAGAGGTAGCCGCGGTCGAACTGCATACCCTCAACCACATCCAGCTCGTTCTCTAGTCCCGAGCCTTCTTCAACCGTAATAACGCCTTCTTTGCCGACTTTGCCCATTGCATCTGCAATGATTTCACCGACCGAGGTGTCGCTATTAGCTGAAATGGTACCCACTTGAGCAATGGCCTTGTTGTCTTCGCAGGGCGTCGACATGCCTTTGACCGCCTCAACAGCGGCCGCGACGGCTTTATCGATACCGCGCTTTAAGTCCATTGGGTTCATACCCGCAGCAACGGCCTTCAATCCTTCGTTAACGATGGATTGGGCAAGGACTGTTGCTGTGGTAGTGCCATCACCCGCAGCGTCAGAGGCCTGTGATGCTACCTCTTTGAGCATCTGCGCGCCCATATTCTCGAAACGATTGTCAAGTTCAATTTCCTTCGCCACCGATACCCCATCTTTAGTGACGGTTGGAGCACCGAAAGACTTCTCTAGGATAACGTTGCGGCCTTTTGGACCGAGTGTTGCTTTAACTGCGTCGGCGAGAACGTTCACGCCTTTAAGCATTTGCTGACGAGCTTTGTCGCCAAAATGTACATCTTTAGCTGCCATGATTTTGTTCCTTCAATGTCAGATTCGTTAGCGAGACAATTTACTCGACGACGGCGTAGATTTCGCTCTCACCCATAAGGATGAGTTCTTCACCATTAATTTCGATGGTGTTATTACCGGCGTACTGGCCAAAGACGACGGTGTCGCCTACTTTAACGGCCAGTGGACGCTGTTCACCATTGTCCAGAACCTTGCCATCACCTACTGCTACCACTTCGCCCTGATTGGGCTTTTCCTGAGCAGATCCGGGTAACACAATGCCACCGGCAGTGGTTTGCTCTTCTTCCTTGCGACGAACGACAACGCGGTCGTACAGCGGACGGATATTCATCGGTTATGTTCTCCACCAGTTATTAATAGGGTTACAAGACCTCATCATCGAGGTTCCCCTTTAATATGGGGACTTCAAAACAGGTTTCAAGGGATGTTTTAGCACTCTTTTACTAAGACTGCTAAAACATCGCTGAAACCGGGTGGAACTCGCTATATTGCCTCTGTAGCAGCTGACAGTGGGAGCTCAGTGCAGGTTTTTGTCTTCGTGGCTCGGCTTGTCGGCACCGTCCTGCTCATCCACCCGCTCAAACGTGCCTTCGAGGGTAACCCCGGCCTCACGAATGTCTGCTCGGTGGATGGTTGAATCTCGAGCCGTAGCGCTGCCCGAGCCGCTAAAGGGTGTTTGAGCCGGCGTTCGAGTCGTCAGCCATCGCGCGAGGCCTCGACGCAGCGGGCCAATGAGCACAACAATGGCAAAAAAATCGGATAATAATCCCGGAATAATAAGTAATAGCGCCGCCACCACCACCGCCATGTCATCGATGAAGAGGTGCTGTTGCAAGCTACCGCCTCGCTGGGCCTCCCTCAACCGGGCAATACTCGCGGTTCCGACACGGCGCAGCATTGTGGCGCCCAATCCCACCATAGCGATGACCCAGCCGAGGGCTATCAGTGCCGTGGTTTCTACACCCAGTTGAATAAGGCTCAACAGTTCAAGCCAAGGATAGAGGAGTAATAACCATCGCATAAAAAGCTCCTTAGTCCGAGATAACCGGGCTATCGGGCTGCAAATCATCGCCCCCCCATGGTGCGACCCAGAACAACAACACCATGCCCGGTATACCCACAACAGAGCACAGTAAAAAAAACTCTACCCAACCCACTTGCTCGACTAGTACCCCGGTTGTGGCATTGGCGAGACTGCGTGGCAATGCGGCTAGGGCGGTAAATAGAGCAAATTGCGTGGCCGCGAAGGTCTTACTGGACTCTCGGGCAATAAATGCAGTGAACGCGGCGGTACCGAGCCCAACACCCAGGTACTCAAAGCCAATCACCGCAGCCAGTAACCATAAAACAGCTCCTTGGCTTGCCAAATAGGCAAATCCCAGAATGCTCGATAGCTGAATGCCACCAAATATCCACAGCGCGCGGTTAATACCTAGGCGAATCATGAGTACGCCACCCACCAGTCCGCCAAAAATCGCCGGCCACAGCGCCGCGTGTTTCGCCACTAAGCCTATTTCCGTTTTGCTAAACCCCAAATCCAAGTAGAACGGCGTAGCCAGTGCAGTCGCCATGTTATCCCCGAGCTTATAGGCCACCATAAAGGTCAGCGCCAGTAGCAAGCTCTGCCATCCGCGTCGCTGGGCATACTCACGAAAGGGCGCCACCACCGATTCCGACAAGCCGACCTTAGGTGCCACCTCTCGGTGAGGCTCAGCCACGACTAGAGACATCGCTACACCCACCGCCATAAACCCAGCGGTTATCCAAAAAACCAGTGGCCAAGGCAGCATATCGGCCAGTATTAAGGACAGCGAGCCAGGTACTAAGCTGGAAATACGGTAGGCCTGTACATGGATTGAATTACCCAATCCTAGCTCGGCATCTGGAAGTAATTCCCGCCGATAAGCGTCAATAGCCACATCCTGGGTCGCACTAAAAATAGCAATGATCACGGCGATAACTGCGACTAATCGCGTATTATTGAGCGGGTCTATGCCGCCCAACGCGCCAATAGCAATGATCAATCCGAGCTGAGCAAAGAGCATCCAACCTCGACGCAAACCCAAGGGCAACTGCCAGCGGTCCATGAGTGGCGCCCACACAAACTTCCAGGAGTAGGGAAGCCCAACTAGGGCAAATAAGCCAATTTCAGCAAGAGACACCCCTGAATCTCGAAGCCAAGCAGGCACCAGCTGAATAAGCAAGTAGAGAGGCATACCCGACGCCAACCCGGTAAAAATACAAGTGAGCATACGGCGATTAATAATGGCCGAGCTACCTAAACGAAATCTCTCTAACATAGCGTTATTTTTTTCATGAGTAAGATCCATCAGGACATCAAACAAGCCGTTGGGACAAAGCACGCCGTAAACGAGCAGAAATGTGCCCTCTTGATGTCCCACAAAGAGAATAGCCTGTCAAACTTATTGTTCCGCCAAAAATAAGTGCGTGTGCTCGCGACTCATTTAGCCATAGCGCCAGCGACTAACAATGCTCGACGGTTACCGTTGATTGTCACTCCCTTGCTCCTGCGCCATTCGATAGTCTTCAGCCAATTCTTGCAGCGCAACTGCAGTAGCGGCAGCCGTCGAACCAGACTTCAGCAAGCGACCCCATCGATAGTTTTTTAAATAATCGCCCTGTGCACCCATATCGAATGCCAAAATCGGAACACCGAGCTGCATTAATTCGTGCAGCACATAGCTAAAGGTCTCCGGCCATATTGATGGAAACCAGGCAACGTCGAGCCGTCTGTCGGCCCACAGTAATGGTAGGTCTGCTGGGTCATAGGGTCCAGTCTCCGTAACTATGTGATTCGGGGTATTGATATCAATGGTACCGATAACCGTTATCTTATTATCCAGAGGTAACTGCCTATATTGCTGTGCCAGTGCCAGCACCTTCGCCGCGCCCTTGTGAATCCCTATTCGACCGACAACCGCGACATGAATGGGTGCATTCGAGGCGCCACTATAGCTGTCAGGCAGCGTTGCCATTGGCGGTAGCTGGTGCGGCTCAACAACTATTTTCTCCTCGGGCAACTCTGGCCACACGCGCCGTACCAAATTGAGACTCGACGGTGAAAATACTGAAACTGAGGTGGCAGACATCAGAACTGAGGACCAATGAGTTCGCCATTGAGTAACCTGTACGGATCGGAGTGAAGCTTTCTGACAGTGGTTGTTCGCAGGTAAACACCTGGCGCAGACTGGATCGGGGGGCACATCACAATAATTAGACTGGCTGTCCAATAGAAAATGTGAGGGGCAAATCATGTAATGATCATGCCATTGGATAAACAGTTCACACCCGCTTTGCGCCCCTTTGGCAAGCCAGTTCGCCATGGTAAATGGATCAACAAAACCCTCAAGAGAGTCGACGCGGATCGCCTGGAAAAGCGACAGATCCAATGAAGGTAATGCGACTACATGCCGCTCTATGACAGCATCTCGCTCTATGACAGCATCTCGCTCTACCGCTGATTGAATCCGCAGGGTCAGTGTGCCCAAGGAGTCAATCCCAAGACGACAAACCATCCAGCCATCGGCAAGATAGCTATTTTCTGCGTTCACACTCGCTGTTGAAGCGCCTCCACCGTGCGATGCATCAACAATGATTAAGCGTCGGGTTGCCTTAGACAATAGTTTCGGTAATTCATCTGCATTCAGCCTATGGCCAGGCCTAAAGGACAGGCGACTTATCTTTTCCAGCAGCGCCCGAATCCGCCGTGCTCTCAATAATATGAGTGCACGAGCCACCAGATGTAGTAGGCGCTGCAGTCTTATAGTTTAGTACCCCATAGCCAATACAATGACGCAGCTGCTAACACAGGGTTGCTCGTTATGCGTCTGGAAACTGATAGTCGGCGAACATGTCACGCAGATCCATTTTTTGTATCTTGCCCGTTGCCGTGTGCGGCATGGCATCAATAAACTGTACGTCATCGGGGATCCACCATTTAGCAATTTTGCCATCGAGGTAACCCTTAAGATCATCACCAGTCAACGCTGCACTGTCCTCGTTGCGCACTACGATTAACAGCGGCCGTTCTCCCCACTTCGGATGAAGACGACCAATCACAGCGGCTTCAGCCACCTTGGGATGGCCAGTGGCGCAATTTTCTACCTCAATGGAAGAAATCCATTCACCACCCGATTTAATGACATCCTTGGTGCGGTCGGTGATCGACACGTAGCCATCCCGATTGACGGTGGCAACATCCCCGGTTTCAAACCAGCCAGATTCGGCGTGTGCCTCTGAATCATCGAGCTTGAAGTAACTGCTGCAAACCCATGGACCACGCACTTTCAGCGAGCCAAAGGCTTTACCGTCCCAGGGTAACGCCTGATTATCATCGTCGGTAATCTTCACCTCAACGCCAAACACCGGTGTCCCAACGTTAGTGCGCACTTTGGCGAAGTCCTCAGCGGTGAAACCTTCGCGCTGTGCACCTGCCGCGTTGGTGGTCCCTAGAGGACTCATCTCAGTCATACCCCAAGCATGACGAGTATCAACACCGTAAGCATCAAATGCTTCCATGACCGATAACGGACAGGCGGACCCACCCACAATGATACGTTCGAGGGTCTCCACCCGCTGACCGCTGGCGCGCAAGTGATTCAGTAAATTCAGCCACACGGTGGGCACCCCGGCCGACATCGTGACACCCTCTTCATTGATCAATGTCGCCAGTGTCTCGCCATCCCCCATTTTAGCTCCGGGCATCACCATTTTCGCCCCCGCCACCGGACAGGCATAAGGATTCCCCCAGGCATTGACATGAAACATGGGAACGATAGGCATGACCACGTCGCGGCAGGAGATACCCAAGGTATCCGGCATTAGCGTGGCGTAGGTATGCAGTACAGTGGAGCGATGGCTATACAAGACCCCTTTTGGGTTGCCCGTCGTGCCCGACGTATAGCACAGCGAGCACGCGGTATTTTCGTCGAGTTCAGGCCAGTCAAATTCACGGTTTTCTTCTGCGATCAGCGCCTCGTAACACAAGACATTGTCGCGCTCAGTCTCGGGCATGTGCTCGGGAACCGTCATTATTACCCAGCCCTTTACCCCGGGACACTGATCTGCAACGGCCTCCACAATGGGCCAAAAATCGGGATCAAGGAACACCCATTGGTCGTCAGCATGATTGATAATATAGACGATCTGTTCGGGAAATAGGCGGGGATTAATGGTGTGGCAGACATACCCCGAGCACGCGGATGCGTAGTAGGTTTCAAGGTGCCGATAGTCGTTCCACGCAAAGGTCGCGATGCGGTCGCCGAGGCTCAAATTCCAACGATCGATGGCGTTAGCCAACTGTCTAGCGCGACCAAAAGCCTGCCCATAGGTGTAGCGGTGCCGAGGGTTATCTCGGGTCACCGAGACAATTTCCTTGTGCCCATGCACGCGTTCCGCGTGATGCACAATCGAACTGATGGTGAGGGGAGCGTTCATCATCAAACCTTGCATGGTATACCTCATTAACAACGACTAAATAACTAACCCCGTATTGAGCGCGTTCAACTTAGCACCCAACGGCATCTGAAAGCCAAGCCAGTCTCATCTCCTGAGCTGCTTGGCGACTTTACGTTTCTGTCAGCGCAACACGCAGTCGACTCAGCGCCTCGGGATATCCCAGCGCTCATCCCTCTGCTGCACCGCACCGCCATCCGTCTGGAGTTTTAATAGGTGTGCCAGCATCGACAGCTTGGCCCACTCGTGAAGTCCGGGCTGTACATCATTATAAACCACCAGAACCAATTCATCTAAGGTCGCTGGTCCGACCTGACGGAGCCCTGACAGGACTTTGCTCTCACGCATCAGTCGGTGCCGCACTAACTTCTCTACCTCAGCCCGACAATCAGGAATAATGTCACCATGACCGGGGGCTATGGCGCTCACCTCATAGTTCAGTAACGCTTGCAAGGATTCAATGTAGGCCCGCATATTGCCCCCCGGGGGAACAATAACAACCGTTGAACCATTCATGATGTGGTCGCCCGCAAATACCAATCCCTCCTCCTCAAGCAGGAAGCAATAATGATTGTCCACATGCCCGGGGGTATGGATGGCGCGCAAATGCCAGTCGAGTCCCTCGATCACATCGTTGTGACGTAAATGATGGTCGGGCTGAAAGGTACGATCCTGATGTTGGTCATCCGCCGTCACCGCGCCAATCATTGGTACCTGTAATCGCGCGGCTAACGGCGCCGCTCCCGGGGAATGATCGGGGTGGGTGTGGGTGCAAACAATCTGCGTAATAGCGCCTTCTGCTGCCGCGATAATGGCTTCAATATGTTCATCAATTGCGGGGCCCGGGTCTAGGACAGCTACCTGCTCGACGCCGATTAAATAGGTGTTGGTTCCCGGTCCAGTCATGGGCCCAGGGTTGGGCGCGACGATCCGTCGAACCCTGTCCGATAACCATACCGCACGCCCGGGTTCTTGCATCACACGCTGACCAAGTGGTTAATGGCTACCACGGGATCCACCTCGGCTTCGTAATCGACCCCGTCAACTCCAAAACCAAATAACCGCAAGAACTCGGCGCGATACCCCTCGAAGTCAGATAGGTCTTTCAAATTATCGGTATTAATCTGCTCCCAAATAGCCGCCACCTCATCTTGAATAACTGGATCAAGCTCTACATTGTCCGCCCGCAGTCGCCCCTCCGGATCCGGATCAACGCGGCTACCATAGAGAGATTCACGAAATAAGCGATCCACTTGCTCGATACAGCCCTCGTGGCTACCGCGCGCCTTCATGACCTTAAACAAAATGGCCAAGTAAATAGGCATGGCGGGAATGGCCGCTGAGGCTTGCGTGACCACGGCCTTTAATACTGATACCCGGGCATCCCCTCCCTTCGCGGCTAGACGAGCTCGAATATCAACCACACGCTTGTCGAGATCTCGCTTGGCGGCACCGATGGTACCGTGCCAATAAATATCCCAAGTGATTTTCTCACCAATATACGTGTAGGCCGTCGTTTTAGCCCCCTGCGCCAGAACACCCGCGTTATCCAAGGCGTCAATCCACATCTGCCAATCTTCGCCGCCCATGACCGCAACCGTATTATCAATTTCTTCCTGCGTGGCAGGCTCCAAGTGATATTCCTGAATCACTTCTTTGTCGGTATTGACTCCTTTCTGAGTGGTCGCCTTACCAATGGGTTTTAAGGTTGATTGAAATATCTCGCCCGTTTTGGGATGGACTCGCCGTGGCGCAGCCAAACTATAGATCACCAGATCAATCTGGCCAAGATCCTCCTTAATGATATCGATCACCTTGGCTTTCACGTTGTCGGAAAAGGCATCGCCATTAACGCTTTTGCTGTACAACCCTTGCGCATCGGCAAACGACTGAAACGCTGCACTGTTATACCAACCGGCGGTGCCCGGCTTTCGCTCACTACCCTCTTTTTCAAAAAAGACGCCAAGCGTACTGGCACCAGAACCAAAGGCGGCTGTAATCCTTGATGCCAATCCGTAACCCGTAGAGGCGCCTAACACGAGAACTCGTTGGGGACCATTGGCAATGGCTCCCCCCTCGGTGACGTGGGCTATTTGCTGCCGGACATTTTCTCGGCAGCCCACAGGGTGTGTCGTGGTACACAGGAAACCGCGAACTCGAGGTTTAATAACCATAGAAACTCCACTTAAGCGTGTGTTACAAGACGGGGGTAGAGCGGAAGTTTAGCATGGGCTACAGGCTTTTTTGGCAGTCGGGAGCGCGGAAAATAACCACCCTACACGCCAGCCAATAGCTCAGGCAAATTCCTCCGGCCAATGCAACTCAACACCGCTGTCACGAGCGAGCCGAATACGATCGTCCTCGCTGTCAATATCAGTGATATAGCGTCTGTTACTCGTTGCCCAATGAAAGACTGATGCTGACTGCTGACTGCGCCAGTTGCCACAACCAAACTGGCCATGCCCCGCCAAAATATCTGTCATCACGCCCTTATCGAACATGACTGGATTTCCGGGGATGTTATCGACTACCGGGCCGACAAAGCCCTTGTTGTCGGGTTTATGCACAAACGCGCGCATGACGTCTTGGTAGTCTTCGACGGTCAGTAACGGCAAATCAGAGGGGCAAACCAACACCGCTTCAACCGTAGTAGGTAGGGCGGCGAGGCCTAAGCGAATCGATCCCGGCTGGGAATGTTCCTTACTCGCTTGCATCACATACGTCACCGCAGGGCAGTTCTTACTACTGTCAATGGCTGCGGCCACGCGCGGCCCGTAGTGCCCCAACACTACCACGATCGTACTGATACCCGCGGCAGATAATGCTCGTATCTGCAGACGAATGAGGGGCTCGTTATTGAGCTCCAATAAACATTTAGGCCGCTCACCGATTCGCGCCCCACGCCCTGCCGCCAGTACGACTGCCGCCACCGACAGATCACTATCCTCTGACAACTCATCACCCCTCATTGACCAACACACTACGGTAATGCATAAACTGGGGCCTTAACACCAGCAACGAACCCACAGATACGCGCTAATTGTTGTTTTATTACATTTTTTGGGTAATTAACGTTGGATTATCCGTATAATTCGTGATTTTATTACATTAACAGCCCGATCTCTACGGAACCCCTCCATGCACAGCGTCATCAGCGCCATCACTGACAGCATTGAAGAACGCAGCCGCGATCTTCGCGACGACTACACGGCAATGATCGATCAAATGGCTGCGCAGCCTATCGATCGTAAACAGCTAAGTTGTGGCAATCTAGCCCATGGATTTGCAGCCTGCGGCGAGTCAGACAAGGACACCATCAAACTTATGGATGCCGCCAATATAGGCATCGTCACCGCTTACAACGACATGCTCAGTGCCCATCAGCCCTACGGCGATTACCCAGAGAAAATCAAGGCCGCGGCGCGATCCGTTGGATCGACAGCCCAAGTAGCGGGTGGTGTACCCGCAATGTGTGATGGCGTCACCCAGGGACAAGATGGGATGGAGCTCAGCTTATTTAGCCGCGATGTCATTGCCCAAGCCACGGCCATTGCACTGTCGCACCAAATGTTTGACGCCACTGTTTTACTGGGCATTTGCGATAAAATTGTCCCTGGCATGCTGATGGGAGCACTGCAATTTGGACATTTACCTGCATTATTTATTCCCGCAGGTCCCATGCCAACAGGCCTATCAAATCAAGAAAAAGTCCGAATTCGTCAGCTGTTTGCAGAAGGAAAAGTCGATCGTAAGGCACTGCTTGATGCCGAGAGTGCGTCTTACCATAGTCCCGGCACCTGCACATTTTATGGAACCGCCAACTCTAATCAAATGATGATCGAGGCCATGGGACTGCAGTTACCCGGCAGTTCATTTGTTAATCCCGACACAGCGCTTCGCGATGCGCTGACTCGCTATGCGGTTCAGCAAGTAGCGCGACTGACGGCAGTGGGCCATCGTTATAGCCCCTTGGGAAAAATGGTCGACGCACGGGCGTTAGTCAATGCGCTGGTGGCGCTGCTGGCATCTGGGGGTTCCACCAACCACTGCATTCACCTCATTGCCATTGCCCGGGCAGCCGGCTATCGCATGAATTGGGATGACTTTGATCGCGCCTCGCGAGTAACGCCGTTAATTGCGCGCGTCTACCCCAACGGCCTGGCGGATATCAACCACTTCCATGCCGCGGGAGGTACCGCACTGCTGTTTACCTCGCTGCTCAATGCCGGCCTTATGCATCCAGATGCTCAAACGTGTATGGGCTGTGATTTCAGCGAATTTGTCGGTGAACCCCGCCTACATGGAGAAACCATTACGTGGACCACAGCGGTCGACAAAAGTTTAAATGATGACATTATTAGGACCCCAGCCGAACCCTTTGCGCCAGAGGGTGGAGTCAAATTGCTCACGGGCAATCTGGGTCGTAGTGTTATCAAAATCTCCGCGGTCTCCAAAGACCACTGGCAGGTGCGCGCACCCGCCGTCGTGATTAATTCGCAAAATGATCTACAATCGAAGTTTGATCAGGGTGAGCTTGACCGTGACTGCGTGATCGTCGTTCGCTTTCAAGGCCCGGAGGCCAATGGCATGCCAGAATTACACAAACTGACGCCAATGCTTGGTGTATTGCAGGATCGAGGCCACCGTGTCGCATTGGTGACCGACGGACGAATGAGTGGCGCGTCCGGCAAAATCCCTGCCGCGATTCATCTGACGCCGGAAGCTATCAAAGGTGGCCCCATTAGCCGCCTATGTGATGGTGACGTCATCACCCTCGATGCTGATAGCGGCGTACTAAACGTCGACCTAGACAGCGCGGAACTGTCGCAACGATCAGTCTGCTCAGCGCCAGAAAACCCAGCAACGGTGGGAAGATCAGTATTTGCTAATGCCCGTCAGCACACCAGCGGAGCCGAGCAAGGAGCCAGCTTTTTATTTCCCACGGACACCCCCCTATGACCTCAGTGCGGTGGAATATAGTGGGTGACATTGGCGGCACCAATGCGCGCTTTGCCATCAATGACACTGCCACGGGGGATTACCGTAGCGTCGCCAATTATAAAGTCGCCGACTACCCTGATTTCAGCGATGTACTGCGTCACCTGAAAGATGATATCAACGAGATGGGGCTGGCGAGCGGCACACCGGCCAAGGCGTGTTTCGCCGTGGCGGGTCCACCCCACATGGATATCGTCAGCTTCACTAATAGTAGTTGGCGCTTTACTCGCGAACTAATCAGTGAACAAACCGGGGTTGAGGCAGTCCATATCATTAATGACTTTGCGGCGGTGGCACGCTCCATCCCTGCGCTAGCGGCTAATGATCTAGTGCAGATTGGCGGTGGACAGAGAGCTCAACCGGGTCCAAAGGTCGCGCTCGGTGCGGGCACAGGTTTAGGGGTAGGTGCGCTGCTTGAATGCGCTCACCAGAGACCCGTGGTCATCACCGGCGAAGGGGGTCACGTTGATTTTGCACCGGTCACTGATGTCGAGGCGGCCGTGTTGCAAACCTTGCGCTCGCGCTATGGCCGAGTGTCAGTAGAGCGACTGTGCTGTGGCGAAGGTATTGTTAATATCTACCAGGCCCTCGCTGACTTCCGAGGTCAAAGTGCCACCCTGACAACCGCCGCCGATATTGGCGCTGCCGCGCAAACGGCAACTAATCCTCTGGCACGGGAGACCATGGCAATGTTTTTTGCTGTACTGGGCGCTTCCGCTGGCAATGCTGCACTGACCTTTGGCGCCATCGGCGGCGTGTATATTGCGGGTGGTATCGTGCCTCGGTATCTCGATTTGTTACGACAAAGTGACTTTCGTGCACGGTTTCTGGCCAAAGGTCGGTTTGCCGATTATTTGTCAGCCATACCCACTTATGTCATTACCCATCAAGCCACCGGCTTGTTGGGTGCGTCACTCACCCTTCACGATTAAGGCGGCTCCCTTGCTACCCGATCACTATCAATTTGTTAGCGACGTTCCTGTTATACCCGTTATGGTGATTGACCGACTTGACGATGCAGTTCCCCTAGCCCAAGCACTCGTCGATGGAGGTCTGACTACCCTCGAAATTACTTTGCGGACGCCCTGTGCACTCGCGGCTATTGAGCAAATAACAGCTCAGGTATCAGGGGCACTGGTGGGCGCGGGCACGGTCTGTAACAGTACCCAATTTAAGGCTGCCGTCGACTGTGGTGCCCACTTTGTCGTGTCACCTGGCCACTCAGACGATCTTTTTCAGGCCAGTAATGAGCACCAGACGCCACTGTTACCCGGCGCCGTGACGGCCACCGAAGTCATGGCCGTTCTCAATGCTGGCTTTCCCGTCATCAAATATTTCCCTGCCAATACTTCAGGCGGGGTGGCGGCTATTAAAGCCCTCTGTGGCCCCTTCAGTTCGGCGACATTTGTCCCCACGGGTGGTATCGGTTTGACTAACTTAATCGACTACCTGGCGGTTCCCAATGTTATTGCCGTGGGTGGCTCGTGGGTCACCCCAGCCAATGCGGTCAAAGCAAGGCAATGGCAACGAATAACCCAGCTCGCCAGCGAGGCGTTACAGCTCGCCACATCATTGCGTTCCCCTGAAGGAAAATAGTATGCAGCCGGTTGACTTAATTATTTTCGGAGCCTCGGGGGACTTATCTGCCAGAAAACTATTCCCCGCGCTTTTTCAGCTCGATCGCGCAAACTTGCTGCCGACAGATTTTCGCATTGCCGCCATCGCGCGAGATAACATAGACCTCGGCACCTTCCTCAGCAAGTTGCGCGCGCGCATGAGCACCGCCATGGGTAACAACGCACCCAGTGACGACGAGTGGCAGCAATACAGCCGTTTATTTTCTTACCTCAACGCTGACTTTTCTCGCCCTACAGATTTTTCAATCATTAAGACCTGGTTAGATGATCAGCGGGTGAGCTTGTTTTACCTCGCCACCCCGCCCAGCTTGTTCGCACCTATCTGTGACTACTTAAGTCAGGAAAACTGTCTCACTGGCGATTGCCGCATCGTACTCGAGAAGCCTATTGGTGAAAATTTGGACTCCTCAATCGTCGTGAATGGCACATTGGCGCAATATTTCAGTGAATCATCGATTTACCGGATCGATCACTACTTGGGTAAGGAGACCGTCCAAAATTTGCTGGCGCTACGGTTCGCTAATCGGTTTATCAATTCTCAATGGGATCAAAGCTGCATTGATCATATACAAATTACGGTGGCTGAAGTCATTGGTATTGAAGGGCGCTGGTCCTACTATGACAAGGTAGGTCAACTGCGAGACATGGTTCAAAATCACTTAATGCAGCTACTTTGCCTCGTGGCAATGGAGCCGCCCAATGGCTTGGAAGCTGAAAGTATTCGCGACGAAAAAGTGAAAATTGTTAAAGCGCTTCGCTGCATCGACGTAAAAACGGTAGATGATCACGTAGTACGAGGGCAATACGCGCAAGGCTGGTCGACAGGGCGCTCGGTGCCCGGCTACACCGAGGAGAGTGGTAGCGAACGTAACAGCAGTGACACTGAAACTTTTGTTGCTATAAAGGCGCACGTAGATAACTGGCGCTGGGCGGGCGTGCCTTTCTATTTACGTACAGGCAAACGCATGGCCGAGAAAGTCACCGAGATTATTATTCAGTACAAAGAACTACCCCATAACATTTTTGGTGGTGGGGCCAATTTACCGAACAAATTAATCATACGACTGCAGCCTAATGAAGGCATCGAGATGACCATGGTATCGAAGCGTCAAAGTCTGAAAGAAAAGCTGGCCCTGCAAACGCATACCTTGAATTTGGATTTTCGTGAAGGCCACCAAAATGATCGTATTCCCGATGCCTATGAACGTCTATTTCTAGATGCCATTAACGGCGATCAATCGCTATTTGTGGGCCGCGAGGAAATAGAAGAATCTTGGCGGTGGTGTGACGGCTTGTTACAGGCCTGTAAGGATCAGGGGGTCGAGATAAAACCTTATCATGCCGGCTCTTGGGGCCCAGCTAAGGCTGAAATTCTTATCGAAAAAGATGGTAGAAGCTGGCATGTCTGAACACCACTTTGGCTCAGTCGAAGCATTGGATAGTGCGCTTGCAGAAGCGGTTGTGAACATCCTGGCTACTGCCATTGACCAGCGCGGGCACGCGAGTTTTGTGGTATCCGGAGGTAGCACACCGAAGGGCCTTTTCCGTCGGCTCGCGACGACCGAGTTAGCATGGTCTAAGGTGACTATTATTCTTGCCGATGAGCGCTGGGTACCCGACGATCACCCCGATTCAAATGAAAGGCTATTAACCCGTACCTTGCTGCAGGACAACGCAGCCGCAGCCACTGCTATATCCTTAACACCACAGTACCCCAATGAAGCCGGTAATCTTCTCACCGTACAAGCCGCCCTCGACACAGTGGGTTGCTATGACTTGGTTATCTTAGGCATGGGGGGCGATAAACACACCGCCTCGCTTTTTCCTTGTGCCCGCGAAACGCCGGTTGGATTGACGACGAGTGAGTCTGTGCTGATGACCCACCCGACCACCGCACCACATGCGCGGGTGACGCAATCCCTAACCCGACTGACACATACCCGCAACGGGTTTATCCATATTGTCGGGGACGACAAACTGCAGGTCCTTTACGAGGCCCGGTCTGCGTCACAGTCTGGTGAAATACCCAATCGGGCTCCGATAGCTCAGGTTGCCGCACCGATAGGCAAGTTCGAACTGTGGTATGCACCCCATTAGCGGCTGTTCTTCGCTACTCTCATGGCATTTCATCTTGAAACTTGGGCTTAACGCCCACGGTTGGAAGAAAAGGCGGTCAAAGGCCTCTCTAAACAGCTCAACAGCTAGGTGTCAGGCTCACCCAAACGGTGTCTCTATCGCGGCCTCAGCTGCTCGCGGTAACACTAAAGGGAGGCCATAACACCAGCAGTATCAAGCATTCGATTTGAAAACCCCCACTCGTTGTCATACCAAGACAACACTTTCACTAAGCCCTTATTAACCCGCGTATGGTTGAGATCAACATTGCTTGAAAAGGCATTGTGATTAAAATCTACCGACACCAAGGGCTGGTCATTACACGCGAGAACACCATACCGGTCCTTACTAGCTGCCGTCCGCATGAGCGCATTTATTTCCCCTATGGAGGTCTTCCGCAGGGGTGTAAAGGTGAGATCAACCAAGGAGACATTCAACGTGGGAACGCGAACAGCCAAGCCATCTAAACAGCCGTCGAGTTCAGGTAGTACCAAGCCAATAGCCTTGGCTGCCCCCGTTTTAGTGGGAATCATACTGTGACCGGCTGCGCGCGCACGGTAGAGATCTTCGTGGTACACATCCGACAGCTGCTGGTCATTGGTATAAGAGTGGATGGTGGTCATTAACCCACTGTCAATGCCAATACCTTCATGCAAGGCGTGAACGATGGGGGCCAAGCAATTAGTAGTACAAGAAGCGTTCGATACAATGCGATGGTGAGCGGCAAGGGATTCGTGATTGACTCCATAAACCACCGTAGCATCAGCGTCGACACCCGGAGCAGACAATAGCACTTTGCTCGCGCCGGCCTGTAAGTGTTTATCTGCCAAATGGCGCTGTGTAAAATGGCCCGTGCATTCAAAAACAATGTCCACATTTAACGCACCCCAAGGCAGGTTGGCGGGGTCGCGCTCTGCCAGTACCTGAATCCGGTCGTTGCCGACTAAAAGGGCATCCTCTTCGGAAGTAACATCCATAAAAAATCGACCGTGTGCGGTATCGAACTGCAACAGATGTGCGTTAATGCTGGCCGCGCCTAGGTCATTAATGGCGACGACTTCAATGCTATTTCGCAGCGCGGGACGCTCATACAAGGCGCGTAAGATAGTGCGTCCAATGCGGCCGAATCCATTAATCGCTACTTTCATGTGGCATTGACTCCTCGTCATCGATCGGACGCCTACAGACAACCAAATCCTGTTGCCGGTAATCGTCCTGCACAGGTTTTGCCAGCAGCCCCGACTGCACTGAGCAAGCACACTGCCCCCTGCCAAGTTATTCGCTGCCTACCGGACGCGCATAGTTTAATGTAGTTTTATTACAAAATAAACGCTAAAAATAGCAATAAAACTGTATTTATTTTTGTTTTATTACATAATTTTGACTTATGATAGCCCGATGAGCACCAGTAATCTGTTAACCCGACTCACAGCGGCGCTGCCCGAGCTCAACAAATCTGAGGTCAAAGTCGCCAATGCGATCCTTGAAAATCCCGAGGCGGCTACGCGATCGAGTATTGCCGTGCTCGCGGCAGCGGCCAGTGTTAGTGAGCCCAGCGTCAATCGTTTTTGTAAGCGTTTTGGGGCAACTGGCTTCCCAGATTTCAAACTCCAACTAGCCCGCTCTTTAGTGAGCGGGGTTAAGTATATTAGCCGTGCGGTAGAGCTTGACGACAGCATAGATACCTATCCGCGAAAACTGTTTGACAACACCATCTCTGCGCTCATGCTGGCCAAAGAATCCTTACCGTTGCCCGCCATCGAGCGAGTGGTCAACCACCTGTCCCAAGCACGTCGCATTCATTTTTTTGGCCTCGGTACATCGGCGGCCGTCGCTAAAGATGCAGAACACAAATTCTTTCGATTTAACGTACCCGTTTCTAGCCATACCGATCCGCTTATGCAGCGAATGTTGGCCGCGAGCGGTGGCGTGGGTGACTTATTTTTTTGCATCTCACATACGGGACGAACTCAGGCGATTATTGAAGCAGCAGAGCTTGCTCGGAAAACCGAAGCCACCGTCGTGTCACTCACCTGCGAAGCATCGCCCCTTGCAACTCATAGCCACGTGGTGATTGGCCTAGACAACAAGGAAAATACCGACGATTACCTGCCAATGACCTCACGCATAGTCCAGTTAGTGGTTCTTGATGTTTTAGCAATCGGCGTGATGTTACAACGAGGCGAAGGCTTTCTGCCTCACTTGGCAAGAATCAAAGCCAGCGTGAAGAACACTCGACTGCCCGACGATAGCGACTGAACTACTCTATCACTCAACGTCACTCATCGACGAGGAACCACCCTATGGACACCTCTGCACTACGCACTAACGTAGGACTTCTGGGGCGTATTTTAGGCCAGACCATAGAAAAAGCAGAGGGAAAAGCGTTATTTGAGAAGGTGGAACAAATTCGTCAGTGCTCCAAAAGCACTCGCGCTAAAGACAGCCTCGATGCGCTTTATCGCATGCTCAAGCAACTGGATGATGACACTGTGTTTGCCATCGCCCGTTCATTCGCGCAGTTTCTCAATCTGGCCAATATTGCCGATCAGCACCATACCGTTGCGAATCACTCTGAGCAGTATTTTAGTGCGGCCTCAGTCCTCAACAACACGCTAGACTTGCTGCAGGAGTCCATTACGCCGGAGGCTATCGGGCAGGCCATTGAGCAACTGCATATTGACTTGGTGCTGACGGCACACCCCACCGAAATCACTCGACGTACCCTGATTCATAAACACGGTGAGCTCAATCAATGCCTGAGTGACCTCGAGATGGCATCAAAGATGTCCTTCGATGATGGCCCTATTCATGAACGAATAGCCGAACTGGTGGCACAAATCTGGCACACACATGAATTCAGAAGCACTCGCCCAAGCCCCGAGGACGAGGCCCGCTGGGGTTTTGCCGTGATCGAAAATTCATTGTGGCAAGCAGTGCCAGAGTTTCTCTCTCAACTGACTACGCAGTGCAAAACACATGGCGTGGCGATGCCCAAAAAAGACTGGCATCCTATTCAAATATCCAGCTGGATTGGTGGTGACCGCGATGGCAACCCCAATGTCACCGCCAGCGTCACTCGGAGAGTGCTGTTACTCGCCCAGTGGCAGGCCTGCCAGCTGTTTCATACCGACGTGGCCGTCCTGTATGAAGAGCTGTCAATGAACACGGCCTCAACAGCCCTTCAGCGCCAAACCAACAATGCCCGCGAGCCCTATCGAGCCACCTTGCGGCCACTGAGAGATGCGTTACATACGCAGAAATTTGCAATTGAAATGGCCTTGAAAGGACAGCTCCCCCCGGCACCGCTGACCCAAGCCTCACTCAACGAGCCCCTCGAGGCGTGCTATTCATCCTTAATGGCAACCGGTTTGAGTGTGATCGCCGAGGGACGGCTTCAGCGCACTTTGCAACGAGCTCATTGTTTTGGGCCCTATCTTATTCGACTGGATATACGCCAAGAAAGTAGCCGGCACACCCAGGTGCTCTCGGAACTCAGTCAATACCTGACCCTAGGTGACTATGCACTGTGGGAAGAGCCACAGCGCATCGCTTGGCTCCGAGAGGAACTGGAATCCCCACGACCCCTGATCCCCAAGGGCTGGCTACCGAGTGCAGCAGTGAAGGAGGTGCTCGATACGTTTGGCGTGATTGCAGACACCCCCCGCGAGGCGCTCGGATGCTACGTGATATCCATGGCCCGATCGGCCTCCGATGTATTGGCGGTGCAGTTATTGCTGAAAATCACAAACTGTTGCGAGAGCATTCCCGTAGCTCCCTTATTTGAAACACTGGACGATCTGGACAATGCGGCTGACATTGTCGACACACTATTAGACTGTGGGCGCTACCGCGATCGCGTGAAACAAGGCATGGTAGTCATGATTGGCTATTCAGACAGCGCCAAAGACGCGGGCATGCTGACAGCGGGCTGGGCGCAGTATCGCGCGCAGGAATCACTGCTCGAAGTAGCCGCCCACCACGACGTACCTTTACGGCTGTTTCACGGTCGTGGCGGTACCATTGGCCGAGGTGGCGCTCCGGCTCATCAGGCGCTGCTATCCCAGCCGCCCGGATCCTTGCAACGCGGCCTACGGGTGACGGAGCAGGGCGAAATGATTCGCACCAAGCTAGGCCTCAAATCACTGGCCATCAACACGTTTGGCCAATATGCATCGGCGATTTTGCAAGCCAACTTACTGCCACCACCCGAACCTGATCCGACCTGGCGCGTTCTTATGGATAAGCTGGCTGCAGACGCCTGCTTGCACTACCGGCGCTGGGTTCGAGAGGAACCCCACTTTGTTCCTTATTTTCGTCAGGCGACCCCGGAGGCAGAATTAGCTAGCTTGCCCTTAGGCTCTCGCCCAGCTCGACGGCGCTCGGATGGCGGCATAGAAAGCTTACGGGCCATCCCGTGGATTTTTTCCTGGTCGCAAAACCGACTTATGCTTCCCGCTTGGCTAGGTGCGGGAGCCGCACTACAAACCGCCGTTGACGACGGATATGAGGATAGCTTGAGGTCCATGGCCAATGCGTGGCCGTTTTTCCGTTCCCGACTGTCCATGCTTGAGATGGTATTTGCCAAGACAGATCTCAATATCGCTCATCTCTATGATCGGCTACTAGTGAGTCCTGAGCTACAACGTATTGGTGAGGGTTTACGGCAACAACTCACAAAAGACATTGCGACATTGCTGTCTTTAAAAGAAAGTGATCGCTTACTTATTCATGACGAGTGGGCTATGACGTCCATCCATTTGCGCAATGTTTACACCGCACCACTGAACCTATTACAGGTCGAATTACTGCGACGAATAAGGGACGCCCAAGACCCCGCCGTTGAACAGGCACTCATGGTCACTATCGCGGGTGTCGCAGCAGGCATGCGCAACACCGGCTAGCCACACTACAGCACCAGGCGGCGGATATCCGACAATAAGCCCACTAACTCCGTCAAAAAACGTCCCGCATGCCCCCCGTTAACCACTCGATGGTCGTAAGATAGCGACAGCGGCAGCAGTGTCTTGGGGGAAAATTGGCTTCCGTCCCAGACCGGCTGAACACTGGCCTTCGATACACCGAGTATCGCCACTTCAGGGGCGTTCACAATGGGGGTAAAACCGCGTCCGCCAATGCCGCCGAGGCTGCTGATTGAAAACACGCCACCCTGCATCTGCGCTGGCTTGAGCTTCTTATCCCGTGCCAAAGCCGCCAATTCACTGACTTCCTCAGATAGCTCCCATATTGACTTACGATCAACATCTCTGATGACTGGCACTAGCAGTCCGGCCGGGGTATCCACCGCCATACCGATGTGACAAAACTGCTTATGCACCAGCGTATCACCCCCGTCGGCCAAAGACGTTTTTAACTGCGGATTAGCGTTGAGCGCGACCGCACAAGCTTTTAACAAAAAAGGTAATGGCGTTATCCGCGTATTACGTTGCTCTGCTTCAGCCTTCAATGAGTGCCTAAATGCCTCTAGCTCAGTGATATCTGCATCATCAAATTGAGTGACATGAGGAATGGTCAACCAGGCCCTAGACATGTTGCTAGCGGTGAGCTTTTCAAGACGGCTTCGGGGCTGCGCATCTATCTCACCAAACTGGCTAAAATCGATCTCGGGCATAACGGGAATGCCCGTACCTGAGACCACCGACGCCCCCATGGTGCTATCGAGAGTTTGTTGGACAAAGCGATGTAAATCGGCCTTAGTCACGCGACCTTTAGGACCGCTCCCCGAGACATCCGTCAGCCTGATACCAAATTCTCGAGCGAGCTTACGGACGGCGGGGCCTGCATAAACACTGGATTGATCGCTTGCCGCATCCCCGTTACTTACCGAACGGGCTGGCGTGTCGGTCATTGAGGTCGAGGCGACCTGGGATACACCTGCTACCACGCCGGTGGACGGTGGCGAGGATGTAGACGTCACTGGCGCACTGCGCGGCGGCACCGACTCACTCTCTTGAGGTGTTGACAGCTGCTGTTCGGTTTCAGGGTTAATCGCGGCGGGATCGGCGCTCGCCTCGAGATCCGCGGCAGCCTCTACCGCAGCGACGATGACAATGGCATCCCCCTCCGACAGTTCGTCACCCACCGCCACTTTGATATCCACAACTTCACCAGCGCAACTCGCCGGTATTTCCATGGACGCCTTATCAGATTCCAGCACAATGAGGCTCTGCTCGAGCGCCACAGTGTCGCCGATACTGACTAAGACCTCGACCACTTCGGCGCCCTCGGCACCACCAATGTCCGGTACCGTTATCGTTGTTTGCTTCACAATGCTCTCCCTTTGCCGACTACACGCTGCGTGGATTAGGTTTGTCAGCATTAATGCCCAGCTCAGTAATGGCTTGTGCAACCACACCAACGTCAATAACCGCGTCATCCGCCAAGGATTTTAACGCCGCCAAGACCACAAAGCGTCGATCGACCTCAAAAAACTCCCGCAGCTTAGCGCGGGTATCACTGCGACCAAAACCGTCGGTGCCCAGTACCGTGAAGCGCCCCGGTACCAGATCACGAATTTGATCTGTATGGGCCTTAATATAGTCGGTCGCGGCTATAAAGGGCCCTTCGCAGTCCTGTAGCTGCGCAGTGAGAAAAGGAATTTTTGGTGTTTCAGTGGGGTTCAACATATTCCAGCGCTGCGCATCCTTACCGTCTCTAGCCAGCTCATTAATACTGGTCATACTCCAGATATCCGCGCAGATGTTGTAGCGCGTTTCTAATATCTCTGCTGCCGCTTCCACTTCCCGAAGAATGGCTCCCGCACCCATTAGCTGCACACGGAGTGTATGGCGTGCCGTCGAGGTTTTGATTTGATACAGCCCCCGAATAATGCCCTCTTCTACGTCCTCGGGCATGTCGGGATGACGATAGTTCTCGTTCATGGTGGTGATGTAATAGAAACATTTTTCGCCCGCTTCAAACATGCGTTTCATGCCATCTTGGACAATGACAGCCAACTCATAGGCGTACGTGGGGTCGTAGCTAATACAATTGGGGATTGCCGCGGCCATCATGTGGCTATGACCGTCCTGATGCTGTAAGCCTTCACCGTTCAGCGTCGTGCGGCCCGCCGTGGCACCGATCAAAAACCCCTTTGCTTGAGAGTCACCCGCCGCCCAGGCCAGATCACCAATCCGCTGAAACCCAAACATAGAGTAGTAAATATAAAAAGGAACCATGGGATAGTCAGATACGCTGTAAGAGGTAGCCGCAGCTAGCCATGCCGAAAACGCACCCGCCTCATTGATACCCTCCTCTAAAATTTGTCCCGTTTCGGCTTCTTTGTAGTAAAGAATTTGGCCGGCATCGTGAGGGGTGTACCGTTGCCCCACCGATGAGTAGATACCCAGTTGGCGGAACATGCCCTCCATACCAAAGGTGCGTGCCTCATCGGGAACAATGGGCACGACCCGCTCACCAATGTCTTTGTCTTTTATGAGCGACGATAAAATACGAACGAACGCCATGGTCGTTGATATTTCCCGTTTGCCACTGCCTTTTAACTGGCTAGCATAGGTTGACCGAGCAGGGGCCGGCAGCGACGTCGCCTTCGCTCGTCGGGCGGGTAGCTGACCACCTAACTGGGCGCGACGCTCGCGCATATAGTTCATCTCGGGGCTATCTGCAGCTGGGCGATAAAACGGCACGTCTTTTAGCTGTTTGTCGCTGATAGGTACGCCAAAACGGTCGCGAAAGGCCTTCAGGCTCTTCATGTCGAGCTTTTTCAGAGAATGGGTCTCGTTACTGGCCTCCCCCGCCTCACTGGTTCCATAACCCTTGACCGTCATGGCCAAAATAGCCGTGGGGCGCTCAGTTTCTTCGCATGCGGCGGCGTAAGCAGCGTAGACTTTGTACGGGTCATGCCCACCTCGGTTGAGGTACATAATGTCATCGTCACTCAAGGCTTCAACCAGTTCCAGTGTCTCCGGGGTCTTACCAAAGAAATGTTCCCGGGTATAGGCGCCGCCATTGAATTTACAGTTTTGAAGCTCGCCATCGCAGACCTCATTCATAATCTGCTGTAACTTGCCCGACTTATCGCGCTCAAAGAGTGGATCCCACTTGCGTCCCCAGATGACTTTAATAACGTTCCAGCCCGCTCCTCGGAACACCCCCTCTAGCTCTTGAATAATCTTGCCATTTCCTCGAACAGGACCATCGAGGCGCTGCAGATTACAATTAATGACAAAGTGAAGATTGCCAAGGCCCTCGCGACCCGCAAGGCCTATGGCACCGAGCGATTCAGGCTCATCGCACTCGCCGTCACCCATAAAACACCAGATTTTACGGTCACGATGGTCCACTAATCCGCGTTTTTGCTGATATTTCTGAACATGAGCCTGATAGATGGCTTGCAATGGACCAAGGCCCATAGACACCGTCGGGAACTGCCAATAATCGGGCATTAGCCAGGGATGTGGGTAGGAAGAGAGCCCCTTGCCATCCACCTCCCGACGAAAGTTTTCTAACTGTTGTTCGTTAATCGTGCCTTCTAGGAAAGATCGAGCATACATACCTGGCGCACTATGGCCTTGGTAAAACACCAAATCACCTGGGTGGCCATTACCCGTACCTCGAAAAAAATGATTCATTCCCACATCGTACAGCGTCGCGCTTGAGGAAAAGCTGGAAATATGACCCCCTAAACCGTCTTCGTTATCGTTGGCGCGCATGACCATAGCCATAGCATTCCAGCGAATCAGAGAGCGAATTCTTCGTTCCATGAACAGATCGCCGGGCATAGTGCGCTCGTTTTCTGCGGCAATCGTATTTTTGAATGGGGTGGTAATAGCCTGAGGGAGTGGAATGCCCGTTTGCTCTGCGTGCTCCGATACTGAGCGAAGCATGTCACCTGCCTGCTGATAGCCCCTGTGCTTGACAATCGAATCAAGGGCGTCTTGCCATTCCTGCAGTTCAGCTGGATCAAGATAATCTGTACTCATACAACGATCCTTTAATTAAAACGGATAAGATTCTGTATTGGAATGCTTGATTCTGGCATCAATGAGCAAATATTAAGGAATATTCGGTAATTTTAGTATAAAGTTCTTTTTTAGAACTATAAAAAGACCTAAAAAACTGCCCCCAGTCAACGACGAGGGGGCTGGCGGGCGTGTCTGCCGTTACTGTTGCGACATGGTCTTATGAAACGCCTCAATATCGTCGATAACGGGGCATTAGGCAGCACTGCAAAGGGTTCACTGGCAAAGGCTCTACTGCGTAGCTGAATCAGCAGCCGCGCGCCGTCCTCGGCCATCACTGTTTCGTCGTAGTGTGCTTGCACATCGGCTAAGGTCACCTCAGTGACCGCGGTGATTGACGTTGCTTTAAAGTTGCAGCTGCATAACCTAACTGCGCCTCTATTCGCCGCTGGTTAACGGCACGGTTCCCTAGGTGGGATCTAGGACCTCGCTGCGGGCAATGGGATTGCACGCTAAAAGGACGCGTGCTCTGAGTGGTCGATTAGGCGGGTCGGCCAAGCGCTGATGATGGCGTTAACTAATGTTGCCAATGGAATGGCAAAAAACACCCCCCATAAGCCCCAGATGCCACCAAAAAAAAGAACTGCGACGATAATGGCGAGCGGATGCAAGTTAACCGCCTCAGAGAATAATAGCGGCACCAAGACATTGCCATCGAGTAATTGAACAACAGCGTAAGCCAAAAAGACCCAATAGAAATCCGGCGTTAATCCCCATTGGAAGTACGCCACGAAGGTGACCGGTATGGTGACCAGCGCGGCCCCAATGTAAGGAATAATGACTGACAAGCCCACCAAAAGCCCTAGCAAAGCGGCGTAATTGAGCCCAAACACCGTAAACACCAGATAGCTTGCGGCACCAACAATAATGATCTCTATGACCTTGCCGCGGGCATAATTGGCTATTTGTTGGTTCATTTCAGACCAAATAGCATTTAGCAGTGGCCGCTCGCCGGGTAAAAAAGACAGGCTCCAGCGTAAAATAACCTCGCGATCCTTGAGGAAGAAAAAGACCATTAGCGGTATGAGCACCATGAATACAAGGACTGTCAGCAAGGCAGGAATGGAACTGAGTCCCTTGGTGACAACTACCTGACCCACCTGCCCCATTTCACTCTGCAACATGCCCGTGACTTGGTTGAGCTGCTCCTGACTCACCAATGCGGGATAGCGCTCGGGCAGCACCGACAAGGCCTGGCGTGCCGCTTCCAACATGGTCGGCGCTTCACGCGCCAGACTGATGAGCTGCCGCCATACCAGTGGAACGAGGCCCAGCGAAAAAGCAAAAAAAGCGCCGGTAAATAATAACGTTGATATCCACACCCCAACCGTAGCGGAGAGCCCCCAGCCCACCAGTTGATTGGCCATACCCTGCATCAAATACGCGAGGACAACCGCGACCATAATAGGGGTCAGCACGTCGCCGACAAGCGCCAACAATAGCAGTGCCGATATCAGCAAAATAAGCAGCAGCACCGACTCTTCCTCACTGAGATAGCGGTGATACCACTTCTTTAATACGTCGATCATAGCTAGGCCTTTATTATTCGATGGTGAAAAACACCATCTTTAGCTTGTGTGGTGGTAACACGATGGCCGCCAAGGCGCTGCAGCGATTGAAAGTCACGTTCGGAACCGGGGTCAGTCGCCAACACCTTTAAAATCTCTCCTGAGGCCAAGCCACGCAAACCGCGCTTAGCCATTAGCAAGGGCATTGGGCATTGTTGATGCCGTGCATCAACAAGGTTGTCTGACTCCATAAATTCCCTGTCCATAGTTCTTTACTCCAGCGGCTCAACACGATCCGCCCCTCTAGCAGCCCGCCAGCTAAATAGTAGCAAAAATCTCGGTCATCATTGGTAAAGTTACGTTAAAGTTAACGCATGCTCATCGCCGTACCACTAACGCCCACTTCTTCAGCCGCGCGCAAAGCTATAGCACTGAGCGCCTTTCTCACATGCCTGATGATACTGGTAGTTGCCTCACCAACGACTGACGGCGCAACAGAAGGACTAAAAATACCCAATTTAGGTTCAACCAGCACCAGTTTGTTCTCAGCCGAATATGAACATGAACTGGGTAGGAATTGGTTGAAAGCGTTTCGTCGTCAAGCACCGCTGATCAACGATCCCGTCCTGTATAGCTATCTTGAGTCTTTGGTCTTCGAACTGATAACCCACAGCGAACTGCAAGATCGAAGGATCGAACTTGTCATCGTCGACAACCCAAACATCAACGCCTTCGCCGTGCCAGGGGGAATCATTGGCGTTCACAATGGCCTGTTCAAATATGCCCAAACCGAGGATGAATTTGCGACGGTGATTGCCCACGAAATTGCCCACTTGAGTCAGCGACACTTTTCCAGGCGAGTCGAGCTAGCTCAAAAGCAATCACCAATCAATATTGCCGGATTGCTTGCTGGCGTACTGTTAGCGGCTACGGCCGGCACTGATGCAGGTATGGCGGCCATGACCGCGACCCAGGCAGCGCTCCAGGATCAACAGCTGCGCTATAGCCGTGGCAATGAGGCGGAAGCCGATCGGCTCGGTATGCGCACATTGTACCAAGCGGGTATGGACCCGCACGCCGCACCGGCTATGTTTGAGCGCATGCTTGCCGCCACTCGCTACAGCAGCGGCTCGCGGATACCCGAATTTTTGCGCAGCCATCCGCTCTCTGAGCGCCGCATCGCCGATACGCGTAATCGAGCTATGCAGTATCCAAAACAGATCCGTCCCATAAGCCTTGACTATCAACTAATGCGTGCTCGAGTGACTAATCACTTAGCCAGTACACCCGAAGAAGCTGTTGCCTACTTCCGCGGACTGCTTGAGGGGACGCCTAAATCACGAGAGGCCGCCACCTATGGTCTAGTACTGGCGTTAACTGCTGCCAGTCGGACGGGCGAAGCCGCGCTGGCCCTTGATGATATTTGGTCGGACAAAAGTGATCGCATAGAATATGTTATTGCTGACGCCGATATTGCGCTTGCACAAGGTAACGCCCAGCTGGCTTCAGATAAACTGCGCAAGCGACTTAGCTTGTCACCAGGCAACCATCCTCTCACCATGGCCTATGCCCATGCATTGCAACAAAGCGGTAACGCTTACTTAGCCGAGGAAGTACTGCTCGCGCAAAGCCAACGACAGTCGAATGATCCCAACCTATGGTACCTACTTGCCGAGGTTCAGGGCTTGAGTGGTAACATCGTCGGCCTGCATCGCTCCAGAGCTGAATATTTCATCAAGGTCGGTAACTTTGACGCAGCAAAGCGGCAATTGGACTACGCCTTACAGCTTATTGGCAATGACTTCACCACCTCCTCGCAAATCCATGAGCGCCTTAACGACGTGCTCACAATGCGCGCGGCATTAGAGCAGCAATAACGGTCCTGGGGGTCATGTTACGCGCGCCCAATAACGCCGGTGTTAAGCTCTGATGCAAACGCTAGCATGCGATCAAGTGGGCGCATGGCTCGCACTGCAATCTCAGGATCCACGGTTATTTCGTTATCAGGGCGATCAAATACCCCCGCTAAGCGATCAAGATCGTTCATTGCCATCCACGGGCAGTTAGCACAACTACGGCAGGTGGCGCCCTCTCCCGCGGTGGGAGCAATAATGAATTGTTTATCGGGTGCTGCTTGCTGGAGCTTGAAGAAAATGCCTTGGTCAGTGGCGACAATAAAGGTGTGGTTGGGTAAGCGTTGGGCTGCTTTGATAATTTGCGAAGTGGAGCCAACATAATCAGCTATATCAATCACCGACGCTGGCGACTCTGGATGTACTAACACGCCCGCCTCAGGATGAACTTGCTTGAGCTGCTCAATACCTCTGGCTTTGAATTCTTCATGGACGATACAAGCGCCGTCCCACATAAGCATGTCAGCCCCTGTGGTGCGACGAACGTAATCACCAAGGTGTCGGTCCGGAGCCCAAATAATTTTTTTATCTTGCTCGGCGAGATGCTCAGCCACATCGAGCGCAATAGAGGACGTCACCACCCAATCGGCTCGCGCTTTCACCGCCGCCGACGTGTTGGCATACACCACCACCTCTCGGTCGGGATGAGCGTCACAAAACTGTGAGAATTCCTCTGCGGGACACCCCAAATCAAGGGAACATGTCGCCTCAAGGTCCGGCATTAATACCCGCTTAGTAGGGGTCAAAATTTTTGCTGTTTCACCCATGAAGCGAACCCCTGCGACGATGAGTGTTTGCGCTGGGTGATCTCGACCAAAGCGCGCCATCTCTAGCGAGTCAGAAACGCAACCGCCGGTCGCCTCTGCCAGCGCTTGAATCTCTGGCGCAGTATAGTAATGCGCAACTAGGACAGCATTTTCGTGGGCCAGGGATGCCTTAAACCGGTCTTCTAACTGTGCCTGTCGCTCGGCGGTCAGTGCTGGCTGTTGAGCGCGATCGAGGTGTTGATGCACCTGCTCGCGAATCCGAATAAGCTTATCTTGAGCAATGGACATGATTAATTGAGGGGCAGTTTGCGGTCCACTAATATAGCACAATCCAAGTGCACAAAAGCGCTGTAATCAATGGTAGGCTTTACGCACAATGACAATACACGACAGCCAATAGACGCCGGTTATAATGTGAGCAGCGCAGCAACCGTAAACAACAGTGCAAAAATACTCGTTTGCGACGACGATATGATGGTGCGTCTACTCGCTCGCGAGTGTCTTGAAGAGGCTGGAATGACCGTAGTAGAAGCCGCCGATGGCGACGAAGCTATTGCGATGTTTGCGCTCGAACAGCCCGACCTGGTTTTTTTAGACGTGGATATGCCAGGGAAAACCGGCTTCGAAGTATGCCAACAAATACGCGCCACTGCCCATGGCAAAAATGTGCCTGTCCTCATCGCCACCGGCGCCGATGACAAAGGGTCAATTGATCACGGCTTCAAAGTGGGCGCTACCCAGTACAAAACTAAACCTGTTAATTGGACGCTATTGTCACGCGACATTCGCTATATGCTGCGAGCGTCACAGGCGTTTCTGGACCTCAAATCTCAAGAAGATAAGTTACGTTATTTTGCTTATTTTGATCAGCTGACAGACTTGCCCAACCGCCGACGTTTTAGCGAACAGCTGAATCAACATCTCGTCAATGCACAACCAGCAAACGCCAAGACGGGCTTAATTGTTTTCGGTATAGACCACTTTAAGCGAATCAATGATTCCTGTGGCTATGAGCGCGGGGATCAACTCCTCTGCCGTATTGCACAGTGCCTGCAGGATCATCTACGTGCGGCTGGGTATGCCATCTCTGATAATTTGGTAGATGAGAGCGCCACCCATCAAACAACCTGTCTAGTTGATCTAGCCCGAATAGGGGGAGATGAATTCAGTATTTTGGTGCGCAATGCTATCGATGAAGCACAACTACAAACGATTGCTAGCGAAGTGCTGAAAGCTTTGGCTGAGCCTATGTCACTTGAATCGCAACAACTGGTGGTAAGCCCCAGTCTGGGAATTGCTCTGGCGCCCGTCCATGGAGAGACTCCAGCAGCGCTACTTCGCAATGCCACTGCCGCCCTAAGCGCGGCTAAAACGGAAGGTGGAGCGCGCCTGAGAATTTATGATGAATCTCTCAATAATGACGCCCAAGAAAGAATTTTACTGGAGACCGAGCTGCGAGCGGCTCTGAGTTCAGGTGAGCACATTTCAATGGTCTATCAGCCTCAGATAGATACGGCCACAGGAAAAATTGCCGGCGTAGAAGCTTTGGTCAGGTGGAATCATCCTGAGCTGGGGCCAATTTCGCCCGCCAAGTTCATACCGATTGCTGAAAGCAGTGGTTTGATTATTCCGCTGAGCGATATGATCATGCGTAAGATCAACGACGATGTAAGGCTGTCGAGTAACAAATTTCCCGTTGACGCGGCCATTAGCGTCAATGTTTCGCCGGTACAGTTCACGCAGTCAAATTTTGTCGCGCACTTAAAAGAAATGCTCAAAGAATTAGATACTCACTTTAAAGTCGAACTCGAGTTGACCGAAGGCGTGGTCATGTCGGATGCAAGCACCAATCTCAGTAAACTCGAACAGTTGAAAGAAGCTGGTTTTGACTTGGCGATTGACGACTTTGGCACCGGTTACTCGTCACTGAGTTATTTACGCCAATTTCCTATTGATACCCTAAAAATAGACAGAAGCTTCGTGATGGATTTGGGGACTACCGATGGTGACGTGATCGTCAAAGCCATATTGAGCCTGAGCCACGCTCTGGGCCTGCGCATTGTTGCCGAAGGTGTGGAAACGATGGAGCAGGCTCAGTTTTTATGCGCCAACGGTTGCACGCTCCTACAAGGGTATTTGCTAGCTAAACCGCTAACGCTTGACCAGCTTGCTGACGTTGCGACTAAGGACTTCAGTGATCAACTCAGCGCGTCGTGAATGAATGCCATAAGAAAAGAGATTCAATGTCAATGCGCGCCTTCCTTTCGTTAGCGTGTGGCATCGCTGTCACCTGCTTCTCCTACGGCACTGACTCACCCCCACTGAGAGACGTACAAGTCCTATTACAAGGAAAGAACCTTACTGCTCTGGCAGCGCTCATTGATGATGTCGGTGGTACAGTCACCCATGAGCTGCCCATTGTTAGCGGCATGGGTGGAACGGTGTCAGAGCATGCCCTGCCTCGGCTTCGTGCACACTCAGCCGTGAATCATCTCACCGAAGATTTCAACCCAATAGTACTCAAGGAGCCTCGCGACTGTGCGATTGGTGGCGGGCTCGATATGGCCATCAGCCATAGCTCCGTAACGTGGTCAGTCTACAATTTTAGTACTGAAGATGAGCGCCTTGCTGCTATGAATTTGCAGTGGGCAGACACATTTGGCATGGCAGAAATAACCCTCAAGCACCCAGCAACAGGTAACACATTGACGGCATTTAACTGGCCGGCGAAAGAGTCAATGCCCAGCGACATTCTCCTGCCGCCTGGGATTACCGAGATTGGCCTCACCTTCAACACCGCCATTGAGCCACCCACTCAAAATGACCTCGCTATTGAGTTGAGCCTAGCGAACTGCAGCACTAAGCTGCCAAAGGCCTATAAAAATAACCACGAGAACTATTACTTTCCTCAGATATCAGGTGCCGATTTATTGCACAAGGCAGGCATCACCGGCCGCGGGGTTGGCGTCGCTATTATCGACTCTGGGTTGTGGGATACTGCTGCACTGACCACCGATGCCACTGGCTCACCTAGAGTGGTAGGGCATTACGATGCCCGAAAGCACCAGGAGAATGCGCCCCTTGTCGACTTAGGTGGGCACGGCTCGCACATGGCGAGCATTATTGCCAATAGTTCATCAATAACGTCTGCGGAAACGCCGCGCTTCCTAGGCATGGCGCCCAATGCATCGCTGGTTCCCATTACCACTTTTGACCCGAGGGGTGATGCAGATTTCATGGATATCATCCGGGCCATCCAATGGGCAGTCACCAATAAGGATCGACTAAATATTCGCGTGTTGAATATGTCGCTGTCAGCAACGCCGCAGGTGATGTATTGGGATGAGCCGCTCAATCAGGCCATACTTAAAGCGTGGCAAGCGGGGATTCTGGTCGTCGCGGCTATGGGCAACGACGGCCCAGATTGGGGTACCGTCGGCTCCCCAGCTAATAATCCCTACGTATTATCGGTGGGTGCCGTTACCGATTCCTGGACAGCTGATACCAGAAATGATGACTATATTCCTGACTTCTCCTCTCGAGGTCCGACCCCGGCGGGGCATATAAAACCAGACGTAGTGGCCCCAGGGGGACATATTACCGGCATCATACCTCGCGCGTCGCAACTGGCCGTCGAAAATCCAAATTACCTGTTGACGACGGGGGAATTTGTCTCCACCGGGAGCTCCCAAGCTGCGGCGGTTGTATCCGGTATGGCCGCCCTGCTTTTTCAAGCTGATCCGATGCTGAGCAATGACGACGTGAAATGTCTGATCACAACCAGTGCTGAACCGGCAATAAATAGAGATGGTCGTTTGGCTTACAGTCCTTTCACACAAGGCGCGGGCTATGCGAACGTGTCTAGAGCACTGACACTGGGGTCAACCGACTGTCAGCAACAAGCCTTAGATATTGATGCGGCGGTGCGCGGTGAAGAGACATTAACCGGACCTGCCGAAAGCACCGTCGATGGTAGTCCAACCCTGCCCAATCTTGAGCTGATAGTGACGAGTGAATCGTCTGAAAAAGGCTTGAGTGACCAAAGACGCTGGGGTGTGACAGAGCATTTAAAGCGTCTTAACGTAGAAACAGAGCAGCCTCAGAGCCATGACGTCCCCCTCGATTGGGGACACATCTATGAACGTGAGCGTAAAAAAATAGAGCGCCTGAGTCGTCCAGAAATACCTAGTCCACAGCAATAACCACCCCATTTGTACTTTATTGGCCAGCTAACCCATTTGGGTAGTGTCATTGGTATCAGTCGCCGCCCTGCAATCCTACAGTGGTCCCACAACGAACTAACAACCGTTAATTCGATCTCTGAACACATGAGGTGTCAGGGGAGAGTGAGGAACTAAAGATGAACTACTGCAAAACACTAATCAAACTAGCTGCAGCCATTAGTCTAACCATACTAACCACTGGCGTTAATGCAGATGATCAATTGCGCGGTGCAATGACCGCAGTGAGCAATGTCGCTTCAGCTATAAGCGAAAAAGGCGACTACAGTAATTCTAAGTGGATCAACAAAAATGAGCAGCGTGGCAGCGTTGTTAACAACACAACCAAAGCAACCGGTAATACTTTTAAGTGGGCACAACGCTCTCGGCAAAATGGTGAGTTGACTGCGGCAGTTGATGCGGAGCAATCGGCCTCACGGTGGGTCATGCGCAACGACGCAAATCAATCAGCTTCACGCTGGGTAATGCGCAACGACGCTAGCCAATCAGCATCACGATGGGTAATGCGCAACGACGCTAGCCAATCAGCATCACGATGGGTAATGCGCAACGACGCTAGCCAATCAGCATCACGATGGGTAATGCGCAGCCAAGAAGACCTACAGCGATAAAAAGACTTGCTTTATTCGGCACTTTAGCAATCAGGCTCATCCCTTGATGAGCCTGATTGACTGTCCGAAAACCGCCAACTCTTAAGCAAAAAAGCGCTTATAAACGCCGCTATTCTATATTCTCAAAAGTACTGTCAAACTACGCTACAATCATAATTCCGATTTGGCGACGAAATGCAGTATTCGATGCGAAAATTGTGCTTATTTCTTTGGGCTTTTTCCCTCCACATAAGTGCGTCTCCTTACTCTCCAGATTTAATTTTTTGGCAGTCTCCTGCAGCAGAAAAATTGAGTCAAAGCATTGTTATAGACACATACCAGGACTCAACTGGTGCTTTGTGGTTTTCTACTCAGGAGGGCCTAAACCGATACGATGGAAAGAAGGTAGAAACATATCAACCAAATATTGTTTCGCGCGGAGGTATCGCACCCGGGCTAATACATGGAGTCCAGCAAGACAGTTATGGCCGGCTGTGGGTTGTCACTCAAACCGCGATACAAGAGTTTGTTCCTGAAACTCGCCAATTTAAGACACCAGATGCCTTCAAAAATACTCAGATCAATATCGATGATTTCACTTTAGGGCCAAATGGCAATATTTGGATTTTGATCAAAGATAAAGTCGGTATATACATACCGCTGACAGACCAACTACTTATAAGAGAATTGCCATTAGCCAATACGCTAGGTCCGCCTACCAGTATCAAGCTCATTTTTTCAAACGAGGCCGGAATGCTAGCTGCGGTTGGCGGTGTTGGTCTATTCAGTGTTTCCTTAGCCGGCAGCTCAATCGTTGCTAAAAAATTAGTGTCTGATCAGGCACTAGACAAAGCTCAACCGAATGTTTTGTACTCCACCCCTGATACAATTTGGATTGGTACCGTCAGGGCAGGATTATTCAAAGTAAATTTACTTGACGAATCAGTGACTCAGATACTCGCCGGCTCAAGTCAGCTAGATTTACCGAGCAACCAAATCATAGCTATACATTACGATGGAAATGGGTTGTGGGTAGGAACGGGCCGGGGACTCGCTATCTCAACCGATAGAGGACGCACGTTTCATGTCTATTCCAACTTTAATTCTGGATTGAACGATGATCCCGTATACAGTATCTACAAGACTAGTGATCAAACCTATTGGATTGGCACATATTCCGGCCTAGCACAGGGGCGAAAAAGCGTCACCCGAACAGTCTCTAGGTCTAACAGTAACTTATTAGACAACACTATAAATGCTGTAGATGTGTCGAAGGACGGTACATTGTGGCTTGGGACAGAAAGTGGAGCAAGCTTCCGTAGACCTGGTGAAGCCGAATTCCAATTCGTTAACTCCACATCACATCCAACTCTCACTGATGAAACCATTATGGCAATTTCTGCCACCGATGATTTAGTTTGGCTGGGTACTTTTGAAGGAGGTCTGTATCGCTATGAAGTCGAAGACAAAAATTTAACTCCAATCAATTTTGATCCCTCCTCCCTAAACGCTCTGCATGCGAGAGGCGTTACAGCACTACTCACTGTAAAAAATGGAATCTTAATTGTTGCCACCTATGGAGGTGGAGTTAGTGTTGTCTCTCCCTCAGGAACTGTCTTACGAACTTTACGCGCGCCTGAGGGCACCGACATCAGTGATACAGCATTTTCGCTACTGGAAGATAAAAGCGGAGAAATCTTAATAGGTCATGAAAAGGGAGTTGCCGTACTTTCCAAAGACTACAAAGAACTCCAACCACTAGAATTTGAGAGCCTTTTAACAAATAACGTTTCGCTACCAGAAAATTTAAATATTGTTGCGCTTCAACATAGTTCGAACAATGATTTGTATGTAGGTACATTCCAAACTGGACTTTTCATCGTACGACGAAGTCCTCAAATGGAGGTAATTTCGGTATCTAACATCTCAAGACAGCTAAAGCTTCCAAGCTTAAGTATCGCGGGCATTCAACCTGACTCTGCCGGTAACCTCTGGATATCGCACAATAAAGGCCTTTCGCAAATTGAACCGGCCACGCTAAATATAAGACATTACAACAGCAAATTCGGGTTAAGTAATACAGAATTTTATGTCGGCTCTTCTTCACACATAAAAGGTGGCGCAGTATTTTTTGGTGGCACAAATGGCGTGGCTATTTTAGATGGTACCGCCACTAAAGAGGAACAAGTGCTAATCAAGATGGGCCTCTCCTCAATAAAAGTAATGGAGCGCTTCATCCCCATCCCAAACGATCTATCAAATTTTGCGCTAGAACTTGAGCACAAGGACACCATTGCAACGATCGAATTTTTTGGCGCCGAATATGTTGCCCCGGATGAGATCGATTATGCCTATCGCATAGCGGGCCTTGAAGATGAGTGGATTATGCGTGGTAACGAGCGCACCGTCAGTTTGACTACCTTGCCAGCCGGCGAATATACGCTTGAGCTCGCCGCCAAGGGCACCCTCGGAGGCTGGAACTGGTCTGCCTTGACCCTACCGGTCATTGTGAGTCCACCATGGTGGGCATCCACAACCGCTTACATCAGTTATATCACCGGCTTACTCCTCATCATCATGCTGTCTATCTGGCGCTATAACGCCAACATACAAAACTCTAGACGCAGAGAGTTTGAGCTGGGTGAGCGAGTAAAAGAGCGAACCATTGATTTAGAGCGAGCGAAGATTGATGCGGAAGCCGCTAACCGAGCCAAATCTGAATTTCTTGCGGTAATGAGTCATGAAATCCGCACACCGCTCCACGGTATGATCGGGATGAATGAATTATTACTAAAAACTCGGCTCACATCGCAGCAAACTCGCTTTGGTCAGGCTGCATTAAACAGCGGTAAGACATTACTCCACCTCATTAACGAGGTGCTAGATATCGCGAAAATAGAAGCTGAACGTATAGAGCTCGACGAAATTGACACTAATTTGGTCGCCCTAATTGATGAAGTGTGCTACCTGCAGGGCGAACCCGCCCAGCGCAAGGGCTTAAAGATCGATTTTATCCCAAGTCCCAGTATTAACAGTTCATTTAGCTGTGATGCCCAAAAAGTCCGCCAAATCATTACCAACCTGATAGGCAATGCGATTAAGTTCACTGATAGCGGACGCATTATCATTCGACTCTGGCTCGATGATGATGGGGACGTTCACTTCTCCGTGGCCGATACTGGCATTGGTATTCCGGAAGACGCCCGCGGACACATTTTTGATAAGTTTACTCAGGCTGACGCAAGCACTACCCGCAAATACGGCGGCACAGGACTTGGACTCACTATTAGCCGAAACTTCGCACTGCTCATGGGGGGTGATCTGAGCATTGAAGAACCAGAGAGAGGCACGGGCACGCTCATTCGGGTAAAACTACCCCTGAAACACGGCGACCAGAGTCAACCTACCAGTAGCGCGGTCGTTGGCATAGTGACCGAGGACAATATTCTTGCGGACAGCATTGACAGCCATGGGCGACTTTTAGGGTTTAGCTGTCTTCGCCTTAGTTCAGCTGCAGACTTACTAGAACACCCAGTAACAGCACTTATCGCCGACGAAGTCCTGTCAAAAATTGAACTCGATGCACTCGAAGAGTACGCCAGCAGTACTCAATTAATTCTTGCCTCTCCCATTCGCAGCTTGAGTAGTCGACTGGAAAATTCTGCTTGGATTGGATTACATCGGCCCGTCACCAGTGCAGCTTTGTATGAGGCAATCACTGCCGCATCCCCGACTGATGACCCGGAGGTAGTACCTGCTAAGCGCTATTCGGGCCTAGTATTAGTCGCTGAAGATAATCCAGTGAATCAAATTTTGGTCAACGAAATTTTACAGGGGCTCGGTCTGTCTGTTGTTATTGCTCAAAATGGCAAAGAAACTGTTACCGCGTTTGGACAGCGCCGCTTCGATCTCATATTGATGGACTGTCAAATGCCCGTGCTGGACGGATTTGAGGCGACAAAGCAGATACGATCAATAGAGGCACGTAATAATAGCAAGCGCATACCCATTGTTGCGCTAACCGCTTCCGCCAGCCAAGACGAATATCGACAGGCGATGGCTTCTGGCATGGATGATTTCATGACTAAACCGTTTAACGTCAGTCAACTCGAAGAAAAAGTAGCTGAGATAATGGGCCGCCCGGCGATCCCAGGCCATAAGCTGTCATCGACACCGTCTGCCTCCTCTACATTATCAGCCAATATGCCGCTTGAAGAGCCGTTACTCGATGAGCAAACGCTGCTAGCTATCAAAGATATTAATCCTGAAAAAGGCTATCAACTATTGCTTAAAGTCGTTGCCACTTTTACCGACCAATTGCCAAAGATGCTGGACGATTTAGCCCAGCAGGCGGGGAAAAATGACAAAGAGGCAACCAGGAAGGCTTGCCACGCGCTCAAGTCTATGAGCTTAAACATTGGTGCTACCCAGCTTTCCAGTGCGCTGGCTCACCATGAGCAGCAGGCCAAAACAGGAGCCAAAGCGTTGTCTGCAGAGGAATTTAAACACCTGGAGAGCACCGCCGCGCTAACGCTTCAAGCACTCGATTGTTTTATAAAACAGCAGGATTCAACTACCTGAAAAGACCGGTAATCGGCGCTCACGCTTAGCAGTCAATCCCTCTTGCAAGTCAGCGGATTGGCTACATATCGCTGTCAACTGAGCTGCGCGAATGCGGTCAATGTTCCCTCGCTCTGCCTGCTTGATGATTTCCAGCATAGCCGATACCGCTAATGGTGCCTTGCAAGCTAGGTCCGCTGCTATCCCCATAGCCGACTCCATAATGTTCGCTGCGGTCGCTGTCCAGTCGACAATACCGAGCACCTGCATATCCTGAGCGGTCAATTCTTCCGCGCCAATTAAAATACGCTTGGCCACGGTAACGCCTAGCCGAGTCACAAACCGCTCTATAGCGTCAACGGGATAGCACAAGCCAATGACCGATGCAGGTACCCGCATCAGGCTATCATCAGCGGCAAGTCGAAAGTCGCAGGACATGGCCAAATCAACGCCCCCGCCAAAAATATTGCCATTAGCAACACATAAGGTCGGTATAGATAAATCCGCTATCTGGTTAGTAACTGACTGAAATTGATCACCGGTTAGCTCACCACTGCTAATTTGCTGCAAGTCAGCGCCGGCACAAAAGGTCCGTCCACCTTCAGAATAAATCATTAGTACGCGCGTATCGGTACTAAGATTTGCCAGTGCAGCTTCAATAGCAGCAAGCTCCGCCTTGCCTAACGCATTATGTTGGGCACCCCGATTAAGTCCAATACGGCCTACGCCATTTAACTCTTCAAATACAACGGTCGACATACCTACCTCATTCTAAAAACACTCAACAGCCCTAGTGTGGCATAGATCCTGATCTTTTATGGCGTCAAACACTCACAACATTGGACACAGACAAAAAAAATACTTAAAGTTCAAAAAACTGAACCACAAGAATTTTGTGGTCAGCGATGGGTTCGAGTTTGACAACTTGGGACCCGCCTAACATAACAGCGCGCCAACGTATCCTAAGGTGGACCAGTAGTAATGAGCTCAAGTGGCGGCAATTCTCCCTTTAACCGGGGGGTACAGCATGAGACGAAACACAGTGCCATTCTGTCTAGGGCCGCCAAACTCTTCAACACCAAAGGCGCGCGGGCAACAACACTCAGTGATGTCGCCGAAAAACTAGGCCTGACGAAGACCAGCCTTTACTACTATGTAAAAACCAAAGAAGACCTTATCTACCAATGCTATAACGCTTCAATGCAGCAGGCGCTGCGATCACTCGACGACATAGAGAAACAAACGGCTGACCCTCTTGAGCGCACACTACGCTTTATGCAGTCTCGTGTTGAAACCCTATTATTGGCGCTGTACGGGGAGGGCGATTATTACGCCGCGCCGCTTGAACTCGCTTCGTTGAAGCCAGAACACCGAGAAGCCTTGACCGAAGGCTATCTACATATTTTTAAACGCGTGAGGCAATACATCCGAGATGGCATCACGGCTGGCACCATAAGACCTTGCCACACCACTACCACCACGCGTGCTCTCATAGGCGCACTCGACTGGCTGTTTTATTGGCTCTACGAGATTCCAAAGGAAGAGGCAGCTAAAGCGTCGTTTGCGGTCGCCGATATTTGCGCCAACGGGCTGCTGTCATTAGCCACCACTTATGAACCCAGCAATCGACCGATAACAGCAGAGGCATTACCCCCTGCAAGGGGATTCGATCGTGAAGTCCAGAACCGACTCAAGCAAGAGGCTTTCTTTAAGGCGGGCACGCGCTTTTTCAATCGCAAAGGCTTCACCGGCACCTCACTCGATGAAATTGCCGAGTTCCTGCAGGTGTCCAAAGGCGCGTTCTACTATCATTTTGCCAACAAAGAATCGCTTCTCACCCAGTGCTATGACTACTCTCTGGATCAGTTGCAAGCCATTCACAATGAAATAATAGATAAGCACGAACCCGCTTCCTATAAACTCGATGAGGCCTGCAGACGAACCTTCAACTTGCAAAATTCCGAACTTGGCCCACTCATTCGCTACAACACGATTACCGCCTTGCCACCGCCAATCCGACGCCGCGTGCTCGCTAGAACCGAGAAAATTAACAACCATATCGGTGATTTCATTCGCGAGGGCCAGGCCGCAGGAACGCTCAGAGACGCCAATGTCTTAGTCGCGCAGAATATGCTTCAGGGGGCTATCAATGCATCTATGGATATCGCGTTGTGGCGCCAGGTCGAGGACATAGATGCCGCCGCGGTAGAGTACTTCAACGTCTTTTATTTCGGCCTGGCGGTCGATCGACAGTAATATTGCCACAGGAGATATTCGTGGAAACTTTTCAAGAAGTACTGGATTTTATTGAGCCCGAGCAGGTAGGGCGCTATTGGTTTAGTGGCCAAAGCATTACGCCACAATCGCGGATTTTTGGCGGCCAAGTACTCGCACAATGTCTAATGGCCGCCAATAAAACTGTGCCCGAAGCAATGACAGCCCACTCAATGCACGCCTATTTTTTACGCGCTGGCGATTCAACCGCCCCTATTGAATTTGAGGTCGACCCCATTCGTGACGGTCGTTCATTTGCTACTCGACGGGTCGTTGCTCGACAGCACAATCAGGCCATTTTTAATACCTCCATCAGTTATCAAGTCCACGAGGATGGCATGCGCCATACAGACCGTATGCCCGACGTCTCCGCCCTGGCGTTTAAGCATGAGCCGGAGCTAACGAGCGAGGGTAAACTTCGCTACCCGCTGCTAGAACGCTATGGCGTTGAACGCATGCGCGCAGACGATCCCGCAGGAAGTGCCATGAAGGTCGGGCAAAATAATTGGTATCGCGGCAAGGGCACACTCGTTAATGAACCCCGCGTCCACCAAGCGGCACTAGTACTTATTTCTGACTTCTCCTTACTGAGCACCGCGCTCAGGGCTCACAAAGAGATTGATTGGTGGCGAGATTTTATGTTCGCCAGCCTTGACCATTCCATTTGGTTTCATGAACCCGCCGATTTAAACAAGGCCGTGCTCTATCACTGCGACAGCCCATGGTCCGGCAATGCCAGAGGCTTCAATAGAGGGCAGTTTTGGAGTCAAGATGGGGTATTGCTCGCATCCACTACTCAGGAAGGATTGATGCGAAAAAAAACCCGCTAATTTATGCGCGTCGGCATTTCTTGACCTAAAGACACCAGCTGCAACCCTTGTTTATTCACGACAAATTCGTGGATAGAACCATTATCTGGCCAGAATTGAACGGTCGCCGAGTGATCACGTAGCGCGGCGACAACGGCGTTAATCACCATAAAGTGGCAGAATATTATCGACGGTGTCTGCACAGCTTCGAGTCGCTTTATAATGCCGTCACGCCAGCTGAGCACCTCCGCGGACTGCTCGTGCCACGTCTGACCCATAAAGGTCGTCAACCAACGCGGCCGATCCGCCAAGGCTACCGGAGAGACCAGTTCATCAAATACCGGATCGATGGCTACCGGGCACTGGAAACGCTCAGCGAGGGGCCGGGCGGTTTCCTGTGCACGCTGTTTTGGGCTGCTGATTAACTGGGCGTTCTTTGGGATACTAGCGACTAATGACAAGGCGCTAGCCTCGGCTTGCTGATGCCCCAAAGAACTCAATCCCGGATCTGGGTGCTCCCCCCAAGAGGCACTCGCCTCGCCATGACGCACCAACCAAATAGGGGTAGTCATCGGTAAGTCACCAATGATTCATCTAGTTGGGCGCCCAACAGCTGCAAATGGGCTACGTCATTAAAATTTGATAATGATATCCTTGCTCCACTGTAGAAAAATCGGGTAATTGAGCAGTTCATGACGGGCTCATAAAATTGGTAAAAACCATCGGCCGACACGTGCAAAACGAGCCCAACTACCGTTGCAATCGTGCCTCCTGAGGTAAAAACAGCCGTGCTTTTCCCGCCACCTACCTCAAGCATAATATCCTTCATAGCCGCCCTCACTCCATCACGGTAGGTCGCCCAAGGAACAATATTGGCGACCTCACAGTCAGGGCTCACCCAAGCATTAAACACCGCATCAATTATTTTCTGATAATCCCTGCTAGACTTGCTGTCGCGACTAGCGATCTCTGCCAGCGCTTCATTTCCCGCGCACAGCCCAGGCAATAGCGCCTTCACCTGCTCGTCGTTATTCACTTCATTAAAGCGCCCATCGATTTGCAACTCACAAGCTGTGGCTTGAGAGGCTAAAATGCGCTCACCTGTCTCCTGCTGACGGGACAATGTCCCGGCGTAAGCCGCATCAAATTGTACGCCCACCTGCGCCAGAAATTGCCCGGTTATATCGGCTTGTCGCTGCCCCAATGCCGATAGCTGATCATAGTTAGCGGCGCCAAAAGAGGCTTGCCCATGGCGGATAAAATAAAGTGACGCCATCAGGCAGCTCCCCGCTCATCGTTTATAAATCGCAGCTGACGGGGGTAGGGATAAAAATCTTTAATCACACCCTCGCGTAGGCGCTCCTGCAAGTCCACCCAGAAACCGGCTTCATAGAGATCGCTGTGGCGTGCATCAAATGCTTTTCTCGCGCGCTGATTACCCGAAAAAAATAACCGAAATTCCTCGGGAAATACATCATTAGGACCCACTGAGTACCAGGGTTGGTCGGCCATTTCTTCAAATTCATCTCGAGGCGCGGGAATTCGACGAAAGTTGCATTCCAACAATGGTTGAATTTCATCATAGTCGTAGAAGACAACTCTGCCGTGACGAGTCACACCAAAGTTCTTCAGCAACATATCACCTGGGAAAATATTCGCTGCGGCTAACTCCTTAATCGCCTTACCATAGTCATTCATGACGTCAACGACTTCCTCATCCGTGGCCTTCTGTAAATATAAATTGAGTGGAATCATTCGGCGCTCGACGTAACAGTGCTTAATGATTAGCGCGGTGCCACTAATCTCAATCTGTGACGGGCAGGTGGCATAGAGCTCCTTCATCAACTCGTCAGAAAAACGCGCCCTCTCGAATACTAAATTGGTGAATTCTTGGGTATCAGCCATACGGCCAGCGCGATCCCATCTTTTTACTAACTGATACTTATCCTTGACTATGGCGTGAGTCACTTCCTTGGGCGGCGTGAATTTATCTTTAATAATTTTAAACACAAACTCATAGGAAGGTAGTGTAAATACCGTCATCACCATGCCCTTAATACCCGGAGCGACAATAAATTGATCCTCCGTTGCACGCATATGGCGGTATGCGCAGCGGTAATAATAGGTCTTACCATGGCGATGGTGGCCAATGCTGCTATAGATTTCAGATATCGACTTTTTGGGCATCAGCTGCTGGAGAAACAATACATACTGGGAGGGTATAGACGCATCCACCATAAAGTAGGCTCGGGTGAAGCTAAACAACAAACTCACCCGGTCAGAGCCAAACAACGCTGCATCAATAAATAACGCCGGTGGTTGTTCAGCGGACCTGTGTAACAGTGGTAAGACTATGGGCATCTGCTGATCTTCCGCCACGACACGACCAACAATATACGTAGCTTTGTTGCGGTAAAAATGATGCTCTAGCATTTGAAACTCAAAATAGGGGCTGTCTAGATCAAAGGTCTTTGGCAGTGCTTGGCGCAGCGCCCGAACAATATTTTCAACGTCATGGTCAATATTGGCGTAGGGAATTGACAGGGCAAAGTAATTGAGGAGTTCAAGTACTGCTGTCTCAACACTGCGCTCGCTACGGAAGCGCCTGACGACCTTACTGACATCGACAGGGGGCATGTCTCCTTGCGGCGAAAACACAAATGCGTGCTCATCACGAATACGGCGATGCTCGAACACGGCATTATAAATGGAGTTGTAAAACGTCTCGGCAATTTCAAAATTGGTCATTCCACGCACTAAATCGGCATAGATAGTTCGGGTTTCGGACCAGAATGACAGCTCCTTCAACTGCTCATCGGCTATATATTCAACAAATTCAAAGGTTTCGAGGACCTTGGCTTTATACAAATCAATGCGTCTAATTGAGGCATCATGCATGGCTGGCCACTCGGCATTCTCAAATCGAGTACGCGCGGCAAGCGTTATATTTTCAAAATCTGCTAGATAGGAATAAAAGCCATTTAAAATGGTGCGGGCCAGGCGAGTTTGTTTATCCACGTCAATGTCCTAACGATTACAGCGCTCAGTGTATGTAGCCTGGCGCTTAGGTGCAATTTTCCATCCCCTAGAATCAGAAAACCCGCCGGAATAGGGCGGGCCTCAGTTGACTTAGCAGGAGAGGTCATCTACCCCAAACTTCTTTAGCCCTGCTTAGGCGGCGTAAGACTTATTGGCGTAATGATTGCGATGATACGTGACATCCCCAAAAGTCGTATTAATCATCATCAGTCGCTTGGCATAGTGACCAATATCGAGCTCATCGGTAATGCCCATACCACCATGGAGCTGAATGGCTTCGCCGTACACCAGTTTAGCATTCCGATCGAGAAGTACTTTCAATGCGTGCACAGTCACGTCCGCTTTCACCAGATCTTCCTGAAATTCACACATCGCCCTATACAACAATGACTTGGTTTGCTCGAAGGCCATCATGGTATCGACCATTCGATGCTTGAGCGCCTGAAATGACGAGATAGATACATCAAACTGCTCGCGTTGCTTGGTGTATTCCAGTGTTTTTGTGTTCAGAACGCCCATACAGCCCAGCGCTTCAGCGGCAATGGCAATAGTCGCCTCGCGGATCACGGCATCAACCGTCTCCATTGCTTTGCCTTCCTCACCGAGTAACTCACCAGGGGTATTAGTAAAGGTCAAATTTGCCCGGCGTTGCCCGTCCATCATGGCATAGTCAAAGCGCTCAACCTCCTCAGCCTCTAAATCGACCACAAATAACGATAGGCCTTCTCGGTCAAATTGCTCTCCCGAGGTACGCGCCAGAACCACCGCCTTGTGGGCGTTCGTCGCATTTAATACCACGACTTTCTCACCGGAAATACTATAGCGCTCGCCCGCTTTCTGGGCGCTAGTTTTGCAGTCAGTTATCTCAAAGCGACTCTGGCGTTCGACATAGGCAAACGTACCCAGCGTAGAGCCATCAATAATCGACGGAATCAAAGCGCCTCGCTGTGCCTCGTCACCCGCTTTGGCAATGAGATTGCCGTATAACAGCACTGTGGCTAGGTAGGGCTCCACAATGAGTCCTTTGCCTATTTCTTCCATAATGACCGCGGTATCAACAATACTTCCACCGAAACCACCCACCGCTTCGTCAAAAGGAATAGACAACCATCCCAGCTCAGCAAATTGCTGCCAAGCGCTGTCACTCATGCCTTTATCTGAGGCAACGATTGCTTTACGGGTTTCCCAGTCATAGTCATCTTGCACAAAGCGCGCGATAGAGTCGCGAATCATTTGCTGCTCTTCGGTAAAATCAAAGTTCATTGTCGTGCTCCCCTGTTACTCTAGCCCAAGCACAAACTTGGAAATAATATTTTTCTGAACTTCATTTGACCCACCATAGATAGTTGATGCCCGCCCATACATAAAACTGCGACGAGCTTCTGAACCAAAATCATGGCCCAATTGCTCGGGATCTAGATCGGTCGGCAAAACCCCTTGGTAGTGCGCCGCCACTTCCATACGCAACGCCTGAGTCGCCTGCTGCAGCTCTGTGCCTTTAATTTTCAGCAATGACGATTCTGGGCCAGGAAACCCACCCGCCGACATGGCAGCAAGGGTACGCAGCTCCGTGAATTCGAGGGCCATCAACTCAATTTCAATATCGGCAATGCGGCCTTGAAAACTCGGGTCGTCCAGTAACGCCTTCCCGCCGTTGATCTCTTTGGCTGCCGCCTCTTTTATTTGACGAATGGTGCGTTTGCTTTGAGCGACGTCAGCAATTGATGTGCGTTCATGAGCCAGCAGCGCTTTTGCTACCGTCCATCCGGCATTAATCTCACCGACCACATTTTTAACAGGCACACGAACATTATTGAACTCAACTTCGTTCAAGCTGTGCTCATTATCAATTGAGATAATGGGATTTACCTTAATACCTTCAGACTTCATCTCGCATAGTAGGAAGGTAATACCCTCTTGTTTTTTGCCTTCGTTGCTAGTTCGCACTAGTACGAAGATCCAATCGGCATACTGTGCATAGGTCGTCCAAATTTTTGCACCATTAATGATAAAATCATCGCCGTCGCGTTCAGCCTTGGTCTTAAGCGCCGCCAAGTCCGAACCGGCCCCCGGTTCTGAGTAGCCTTGGCACCACCAGTCTTCGCTCTTGAGCACGCGGGGCAGGAAGTAATCTTTTTGCTCTTGATTACCAAATTGGTAAATAACTGGTCCCACCATACTCAACCCAAAGGGTATGGTGGGGGGAATGCCCGCCTCAGAGCGCTCGGTCTCGTAGATATATTTTTGAGTGGCGGTCCAACCTGTACCACCAAACTCCACCGGCCAGTTAGGGGCGATCCAGCCTCGATCGTAGAGTTTTTTCTGCCAATCTACGATCGCAGCTTTAAAATCATTTGAGCGCATCCGAGTTTGTAGCTCGGGCGAAAATTGTTCCGCAAAAAACGTCCGCACGTCTTCGCGAAACGCCAAGTCCTCAGCTGAAAAAGCAATATCCATAGCAACCTCGATCGTTAACTTAGGCGCACAACTCACGTTGTTACACCAATTTTGAACCTTGAGTATGTTTTTCTAACTTAGCGAATGTAGGTTACTTGGCGGCGCTTTGCAAGCCTCTGCGCGCTAAATTTTTCCACTAAACTCAGGGTGCAACCCACAATAACGCCTTAGGAAAACGGGCGCTCAATACATGAGTGAGAACAACTTACGCTGGTATTCCGCCGCCAGAGGGTCACCCTTGCCCACAGAGGCTATGGTGTCCAGGTACAAACGCTTGGCTTCACCGTTGTTCCAATCACGATCGGCACGCAGGACAACCAACATATGCTCCAATGCCTCACGATAACGGCCATCGATGGACAGCTGCGCCGCTAATTTGAGCCGCGAGCTGTGATCATTGTCATCAGTAGCCAACAGTGCTTCAAGAGCCTTAATTTCAGGGGAATCGGCGGCTTCTCGCTTCAATTCAATTTGTGCTCTCAGCTGCTCATAAGTGGCGTCCTGATCGACCATACGGACATCATCGAGCACGGCCTCTGCATCATCTAGCCGGTTGGCGGTCAGCAGTGCGCCGGCATAGGCCAGAGTCACATCATGCAATTTGTTTGAATCTTCCCAAGCAGTGCGAAGTAATGCCACTGCCTCTGAAACGTCACCTTGCTCGAGCAATAAATTCGCCTCGGTGATTTTAGCATTCCACGGAGAGGGTAAATATTTCTCTAATAATTCGCGGATAACGGATTCGGGTTGGGCCCCTGAAAAACCGTCCACAGGTTGGCCATCTTTTATCACCATAACGGTGGGTAAGTTGCGAACCCCTAGCTGACTGGCGAGCATCTGTTGTTCGTCAGCATTCACTTTAGCGAGTAGGAAAGCGCCCGCGTATTCATTAGCCAGTTTCTCGAGCAAGGGCATTAGCTGTTTGCAAGGAGCGCACCAATCAGCCCAGAAATCCACCACCACTGGGCGCTGTTGGGACTCCTCAATAAGCCATTGCTGCGCGTTGCCTTCATCAATATCAACTATATGTGCACTTGCGTTCATCGTACGCTCTCCGCCGCTTCTCTAAACCCCAGGACATCCTGCATGTCATAACACCCCGGATTCTGTTGCGCAGTCCACTGGGCAGCACGCACTGCTCCACGCGCAAACGCCACGCGCGAACTGGCCTTGTGAGTAATTTCTAACCGCTCGCCATCCGCCGCAAAAACAACCGTGTGATCGCCAACGATATCTCCTGCTCGAATAGTGGTGAAACCGATGGTCTCGCGTTTACGCGGCCCTGTTTGCCCCTCTCGGCCATAAACCGCCACCGTCTGCAAATCACGGTCAAGCGTGTCAGCGATCACCTGCCCCATGCTCAGCGCTGTGCCTGAGGGAGCATCAATTTTATCGCGGTGATGCGCTTCGATAATCTCGATATCAACATCGTCCCCCAGTACCGCCGCGGCCTGCTCGAGCAACTTAAAGCTGAGATTAACACCCATCGAGAAATTCGATGCTTTACACATGGCTATTTTGGCACTACGCGCGAGTAATTCCTGCTCTTGGTCAGGGGTGAAACCGGTGGTGCCAATCACCATGGCTACCCCATGGGCGGCACACAGCTCGGCGTTCTCAAGAGAAGCTGTCGGGCTAGTAAAATCGATAAGCACGTCAATGCTATCGATCACCGATGCCAGCGCATCGACAATGACAACACCACTGGCGTCTACACCTGAAAGCGCTCCGGTATCGACACCAATAAGTGCACTACCAGGGCGCTCTAAGGCGGCGGTTAAGCTAAGGTCTAAGGCGCTGTTTACCAAGGTGTCTATGAGCATGCGACCCATGCGCCCCGCAGCGCCAGTCACGCCGACACGGACTGTCATCCTCTTGTCACACCGTCGAAAAATGACTTAACACCCTCAAACCAGCCATGCTGCCTTGGAGATTGGCTATCGCCCCCTTCTGATAGGGTGGCGCGCAGCTCCTCGAGGAGTTGCTTTTGCCGCACACCAAGGTTCACGGGTGTCTCTACGACCGCGCGGCACATAAGGTCGCCCACTGGGCCACCGCGAACCGGCTGCACGCCTTTGCCGCGTAGCCGAAACATCTTTCCTGTTTGAGTCTCAGAGGGAATTTTGAGTTTTACTTTACCGTCAAGGGTGGGGACTTCAAGGTGCCCACCTAATGCAGCATCAACAAAGTTGATGGGCACCTCACAAAATAAATGGCGCCCATCCCGCTCAAATAGTGCGTGTTGCTTGACGGACATTTGTACAAACAGGTCTCCCGCGGGTCCACCCGAAGGTCCACCCTCTCCCTCGCCAGTCAGACGAATACGATCGCCCGTATCGACACCGGGTGGGACTTTTACTGATAACGTTTTCGTTTTTTCTACTAAACCCTGACCCTGACAATCGGCGCAAGGATTTGAAATAGTTTTCCCTCGACCGCGGCATTTTGGGCAAGTTTGCTGCACCTGGAAAAACCCTTGCTGCATCCGCACTTGACCAGCTCCCCCACAGCCAGCGCAGCTAATAGGACTGGTGCCCGGCTTCGCGCCACTGCCATCACAGGTGGAGCAGTGCTGTAACGAGGGGACTTTAATCTCGGTGGTGGTGCCCCGCACCGCTTCTTCCAATGAGATATCTAGTGTGTAACGGAGATCTGAGCCACGCTGAGGACCACGCCGGCCTCCACCGCCACTACCGCCAAAGATATCGCCAAACACGTCGCCAAAGATGTCGCTAAAACCACCGCCCTGGAAGCCACCTGCCCCTCCCCCCAATTGATCCACGCCCGCGTGACCAAACTGGTCGTAGGCAGCGCGCTTTTCTTTGTCCATGAGGATGTCGTAAGCTTCTGTCGCCTCTTTGAATTTATTATCCGCATCCTTATCATCCGGGTTGCGGTCAGGGTGATATTTCATCGCAATACGCCGGTAGGCTTTCTTTACCTCCGGTTCGGAAGTGGAGCGATCAATCCCTAGTACTTCATAATAGTCACGCTTGGACATAATAATCTGGCCTGCCTGCGCCATCTGGCGAGCGCCAAAATGCGCGCTCTAAAAACACTATGCGGGCACCAAGCGCCCGCATCACATCGACATTTTAACCCATGACTTGGGCGTTGTATTGTCACTAGGCGGAGGTTACCCCGCCCGTTGAGCTGTCATGGCTTGTCGTCGCCTTTGACTTCTTCAAATTCAGCATCGACGACATCGTCACCCATATCCGCCTCCTCTGCCTCAGCGCTGGCCGCATCGGCCTGGGCGCCCTCTGCCGCTTGCTCAGCAGCGTACATCTTTTGAGCAACCGCGCCTGTAGCTTCAGTGATTTTAGTGGTAGCCGCCTCTATGGCGTCTTTGTCATCACCCTTTAACGCCGCTTCCGCTTCTTCAATGGCAGCATCAATAGTGGCTCGCTCCTCGTCAGAAGCGTGCTCTCCAGCATCCTCTAGCGTCTTACGGGCAGCGTGGATCATGCCGTCGCAGGTATTACGCACAGTAATCAGCTCTTCAAACTTTTTATCCGCCTCCGCATTTGCTTCAGCATCACGCACCATGTTCTCAACCTCTTCCTCCGAAAGACCGCCCGACGCGGTAATACGAATCGACTGCTCTTTGCCAGTGGCCTTATCTTTGGCTGAGACATTGAGAATACCGTTAGCGTCGAGGTCAAAGGTCACTTCAACCTGAGGTACCCCACGCGGGGACGGTGGAATATCGGCCAAGTCGAACCGCCCGAGGGATTTATTCTCCAAAGACTGCTTTCGCTCGCCTTGAACCACATGAATAGTTACCGCAGTCTGATTGTCTTCAGCGGTCGAGAACACCTGTGATTTTTTGGTCGGTATCGTTGTATTTTTCTCAATAAGCGGTGTTGCCACACCACCCATCGTCTCAATACCGAGGGTCAGTGGTGTCACGTCCAGTAGCAGAACATCTTTCACATCACCAGACAGCACGGCGCCCTGAATGGAGGCACCCATCGCCACCGCTTCGTCCGGATTAACATCTTTCCGGGGCTCTTTTCCGAAGAAGTCAGAAACTGCTGACTGAACCATGGGCATGCGTGTTTGACCACCAACAAGAATGACATCTTCAATCTCGCTAGGCGATAGACCAGCGTCTTTCAGCGCAATCTTTACTGGCTGGAGCGATTGCTTCACCAAGCTCTCTACCAAAGATTCAAGCTTTGAGCGCGATAATTTCACCACCAAATGCTTTGGTCCCGTGGCATCAGCGGTTATGTAAGGCAAGTTTACTTCGGTTTGCTGCGAACTAGACAGTTCGATCTTAGCCTTCTCCGCTGCCTCCTTTAATCGCTGTAAGGCGAGCGGATCGTTGTGCAAATCAATACCATTCTCGGCTTTAAATTCGCCAGCAAGATAGTCAATGAGACGCATATCGAAGTCTTCACCGCCTAAAAACGTGTCGCCATTAGTCGCTAGCACTTCAAATTGATGCTCGCCGTCAACTTCAGCTATCTCGATAATTGAAATATCGAAGGTACCGCCGCCCAGGTCATAAACCGCGACCGTGCGGTCGCCCTTCGCTTGATCCATACCGTACGCCAATGCCGCTGCCGTGGGCTCGTTTATGATGCGTTTTACTTCCAAACCCGCAATTTTGCCGGCGTCTTTGGTGGCTTGCCGCTGGGAGTCGTTGAAGTAGGCAGGGACCGTAATCACCGCCTCTGTTACCGGCTCGCCGAGATACTCTTCGGCCGTCTTTTTCATTTTACGCAGTACTTCAGCAGATACCTGTGGCGGCGCCATGCTGTTGTCTTTGACTTTGACCCAGGCGTCACCGCTGTCGGCCTTAACGATTGAGTAAGGGACCATTTTAATGTCCTTCTGGACAACATCATCGTCGAACCCACGGCCAATCAAACGCTTAACGGCATACAACGTATTTTGCGGATTGGTCACGGCCTGACGTTTGGCGGACTGACCAACAAGGATTTCTCCGTCGTCCGTATAAGCCACCACGGAGGGCGTGGTTCGACCGCCTTCAGAGTTTTCGATAACTCGCGGCTTGCCACCTTCTAAAACAGAGACACAGGAATTCGTGGTTCCCAAGTCAATACCAATAATTTTGCCCATTACATTCTCCTTTCAGCTAGGTCGCACCTAGCGTGCTTACTTGTTTCTTTAGATGGGTGTCATTGACGCTATTTCAAGGTCTGTGACCAGGATTTATTCTGCGGCTTTGCTCACCATTACCATGGCAGGGCGTATTAAACGGCCGTTCAGGCGGTAGCCTTTTTGCATAACCGCCGTCACCGTATTGGGTTCCACATCGGGATTCTCCACCATGCTCATGGCTTGCGCTGTTTGTGGATCGTAGGGTTCACCCAAGGGGTCAACACTATCCACACCGTTTTTTGCCAGCGCATCAACTAGACTTTTCAACGTCAATTCTACGCCTTCAATAATGGCTTTTGGGGTGTCACTTTCGTCTGCGGCGGTCAGCGCTCGCTCAAGGTTATCCACGACGGGGAGCATTTCACCGACAAACCGCTCTAGGGCAAACTTTCGGGCCTTATCGACTTCCCCCTCTGCGCGCCGCTGCGCATTCACTGCGTCAGCCTGAGCGCGCAGCGAAGCATCCCTCGCTTCATGAAGGTCAGCCTCCAATTTTGCAATGATAGCGTCTGCGGACTCCTCAAGGGCCGCTGCATACTCCGCATCCGCCTCGCCGTCATTTGAGCTATTCTCGGCGCCGTCGGGGCTACTATCGGGGGTGCTATCGCTGCTGCTGTCAACGGCAGTGAGGTCATCTCCCTCGACGGTCTCATGGTTGTCATCTGACATGGGCTTTCCTCTGATGGTTGCGCCTCAAAGTGGGCGTAAAAAAGGTGTCAGGCGAGAAATGGGGTCAGCATGGGCGGCTTTCAAGGGGCAAAAGGCCCTGAACGGGGAGTCAGTGACAGATTTTTGGACTAAATACGTCCAGATAACCGCTGCTTGTTAACGCGACAGCGCAACACTTAATAATTTAGCGGTCATGTCGACCATGGGAATCACTCGTTCATAGGCCATACGCGTAGGGCCTATGACCCCGAGGACGCCGAGTGTTCGAGCGCCCTGTGCATAGGGTGCTGTCACTACCGAGTAGTCACCAAATACGTCGAAACCCGACTCGTCACCAATAAAAATTTGTACTCCATCGGCGCGCGCGCTTTTGTCGAGAAGGTCTAAGACATCACGCTTACTTTCAAAGGCGTCAAACAGCTCGCGTAATTTAGTGAAATCTTCGGGACGAGCTTGACCCAGCAGATGGTTCTCGCCGGTCATTACATAGTCGTCATCGGTGGCTTGATCCTCCATTGCTTGGCTCGCCAAGTCGAGTGCCACGGTCATGTATTCGTCTATTTGGCTACGTGCTAAGCGCATTTCCTGGACGATACCCGCCTTCACATCGACAAGGTCACAGCCCGCATAGCGACGATTGATCAAGTCCGCGGCCGCCTTTAGCTGCGCCTCGGACATAGGTCGTGGCAGCTCGATGATGCGATTTTGTACCTCGCGCTCATTGAGTACCAAGATCACGAGGACGCGGTTTTCGGATAGGGATAAAAACTCCACTTGCCGCAGATGCTGGGCATTGGGTCGCGGTACAGTGACGATGCCCGCTTGAGTGGTAATCTGTGCCAATAGGTTTGAGGCGCTATAGACTAATTCTTTGGTCGAGCGATTGGGGTTTAACTCTTCTTTCAACGCCTCGAAAGCACTCGCGTCAAGCGGTTGTATTTGTAACAGCGAGTCGACAAATAGCCGATATCCTTGAGCGGTGGGAATCCGACCAGCCGACGTGTGCGGCGAGACAAGATAACCACGATCCTCCAGATCAGCCATAATGTTACGAATGGTAGCAGGACTGACTGACATACCACTCACCGCTTGCAAAGACTTGGATGCCACTGGTTGGCCGTCGTGAATATGCATTTCGACCAGGGTTCGCAATAAATCGGTCGCCCGGCTGGAGATTTCGTTATCCATAACAATCCAAAGCACTCTCGTTACACACGTTGTAGCATAGCTCATGCGGACGGCAAAGCGCGACATTCGACGTTTGCTCAAGGCAGCCGTTACGATATAGATTAAGGTGCTCTTAGGAAGGCCTTTTATGCTCAAAGAAATTATTATCAAAGATTTCGCCATTGTGGACGCTGCGACGGTGGAACTAGGCACCGGCATGACCGTCATCACTGGCGAAACTGGCGCGGGCAAGTCGATCATGCTCGACGCGCTGGGTTTATGTGTGGGCGATCGAGCAGATACCAGAACCGTGCGACCCGGTGCAAAAAAAGCGGATATCTCTGCCAGCTTCGATCTGCGTGACACCCCGGCAGCAGCGCAGTGGCTGCAGGCACGGGCGTTAGACACCGAGGACGGTGATTGCCTACTTCGACGCGTGGTCAGCGCTGACGGACGATCAAAGGCGTTTATCAACGGCTCGCCAGCGACTCTGAGCGACTGCGCCGCCCTGGGTCAATTGCTCGTCGATATACACAGCCAACATGCCCATCAATCACTGTTACGGAGCGCCACGCAACGTCAGCTACTCGACGCTTACGCCGGCGCCGAGCCACTAGCCGACGCCGTTAAAGTCATTGCCACTAACCACAAGGGCCTCGCCCACGACTATGCTCGGATCACGGGCCAATCTGACGCAGATAACGCCCGTCGCGACTTACTGGCCTATCAGGTGTCCGAACTGGATGAAATAGCCATCGGTGATGGCGAGTTTAGCGAACTTGAAATGGAGTATAAGGCGCTCAGCAATGCCGATTTTTTACTCGATAGCAGTCGGCAGGCCATCGAGGGCTGCGAAGTGGCACAGGATCGAATTCGCCTTCTGAAAAAACTGATAGATGACGACCGCCATGATGAACGGCGAGTGGGTAACCTGCGCGATTTATTGACATCCGCCACCATCCAAATAGAAGAGGCGGAGCAAGAATTGCGTCACTACAGTGATGGCCTCGACCTCGATCCCCAGCGTCTTAATATCGTGGAATCTCGGCTCGACACAATGAATAAGCTCGCCAAAAAACACCGCGTTTTGCCAGAGGCTTTACCAAAACATCATTTGGCGCTCAGCGAAGAACTCGCAGCGCTCTCTGGAGGCGAAGCCCTGTTGGCAGATCTTCAACAGCAACTTGATCAACTCCGCCGCGACTACCAGACGGCCGCGGCAAAGCTCTCCAAGGCACGAAAGCAAGCGGCGAAAAAGCTAGCCACTAACGTGGTCAACATACTGAGCCAGTTGGGCATGGAGCGCTGTCAATTTTCAGTACAATTTCCCAGCATCCCCGGCAACGAGTTAAGTACGAGAGGATCCGAGGATGTGGCGTTTAGTATTAGCACCAATCCCGGAAGTGACGCAGGGCCCTTGGCTAAAATAGCCTCAGGGGGTGAGTTATCACGCATCAGTCTTGCCCTTCAAGTTGCCGCCTCCGAGAGTGTCACCGTGCCGACGATGATTTTTGATGAAGTCGACGTCGGTATTGGCGGGGGCGTGGCAGAGGTCGTAGGCACCCTACTCAGAAAGCTGGCTCAATCGGTGCAGGTTATTTGTGTTACGCACCTCGGTCAGGTGGCCGCACAGGGTCAGCAACACGTAAAAGTCAGCAAGGGCTCAAGCGATAAAGCCACCGCGATAGAGCTGCAGCAGCTAACGGCCGACTCGCGCGTCGACGAAATCGCCCGCATGGTCGGAGGTATAGATGTTACCGACAGTTCACTTGCGCATGCAAAAGACATGCTTGAACGCGTTAATGGGCATTAATAGCTCATGATTTCTTACGAACGTAAAGCACCAGCGAATGATCAATAATTTCGAAACCGCGTTCCGCAGCAATCTGGCGCTGCCGCTCCTCGATGACCGTATCGAAAAACTCGGTCACCGCATTGGTTTCCACGTCGACCATATGATCATGGTGATCCTCAGGCGCGAGCTCGAAGACCGAATGACCGGTCTCAAAATTGTGGCGAACGACCAAGCCTGCGGTCTCAAACTGGGTCAGCACCCGATAAACCGTGGCCAAGCCCACATCCTCACCGGAATCTCGAAGCCGTTGGTAGACATCCTCTGCGCTCAAATGCTCCGATGTTTCTGAGGTGCTTTCCAACATTTGCAGTATTTTAATGCGTGGTAACGTCACCTTTAAACCGGCCTTGCGTAGTTCAACATTTTCGCTGGGCATGGGGTAGTTCTCGTCAGTCAGTAATTCAAGGTATGATGCCAGTGTTAGCAAACCTGTGGAACCCAAGTCTGATGCCAATTACTCCAATGAAGCGCTTTATTTCCTCTTTTTCGGTGTGTTTGTCCTTATTTCTTGCCGGTTGTGGCACCAACATCGGTTTTCCTGGCGTTTACCGCATTAATGTTGAGCAAGGCAATATAGTGACCGCTGACATGGTTGAGCAGTTGGCGCCAGGCATGACGCGCCGGCAGGTGCGCTTCATTTTAGGCACCCCCCTGATTGAGGATACTTTTCACGAGCATCGCTGGGACTACCGCTACACGCTTCGTAATGGTCTGGAAACCGTACAGGAAAATCGGCTCACCGTTTTTTTTGACGGCGATGAGCTGGTCAAGGTCACCGGCACATTGCTGCCAGACTGGGCACAAAGCGAAGAGCCGGCCCCCGCCGTCGAGTAAGGGTGCCGCCAAGTAAAAGCTAACCCTTTGGCTGGGGGTTAGATCGTTCAGCTTTGGCTTTTGCTGCTCGCTGTTTGCGCACCTCTTTAGGATCGATCACCAAAGGGCGGTAAATTTCCACACGTTCACCCGCGCGGAGGACGTAATCAAGGGCAACCGGCTTACCAAACACCCCCAACTTAATGGCATCGCTAAGTTCTAAATCCTCAAAATATTGATCAATACCCGATAGATTTACCGCCTCAAAGGCCGAGGTACCTACTGGCACTTCAAGGCTTTCAATCCGCTGAATGTCGGGCAGCGCATACACCACCTCTACCCCTATTAATTCACTCATGCGGAATGCCTCCCATAAATCGCATTCGCTCGCTTGACAATCGCGTCCACTAAGTCGAGCGCTACCTTGTCAAACAACCGCCCGGCTGCTACATGAATAAGGCCGCTACGTAGCTGGAAACTGAGTTTCAGAGACACCTTGCATGCCTCATTGCCAATGGCCTTAAAGCGCCATTCGCCCACGAACTGCTCGAAAGGTCCGTCGACTAAGGTGAGCTCAATCTGGTCATGGGGATGCATGGTATTACGGGTAACAAAGCTATGGCTTAATCCGGCTCTAGATAGGGCTAATCGCGCCTCTACCGCTTCAGCAGTCGATGCCAAAATCTGTGCGTCAACACAGCCATTGAGAAACTCGGGATACCGCTCAATATCAGCTACCAGCGCATAAATCTGCTCAGCAGGGTGCGATAACAAGGCACTGCGGTCGATAGTCGTCATGACAATAGCTTACCTTAACCCAGAGAAGACGGCAGAATTAACAGCCAGAGCATTGCTGCAATGACAACAACCGGCGCTATCAGTCGTATTACTTCCCACCACAATAGAAACAACCATCGCGGCTCCCGATAAAGCTCGCCGCGAACAATGGGACGGGGCATCCGCCACCCCACGAAAATAGCCAGTAACAACAGCGAGGTCAGTACACCAATATCAATGCCCTTTGAAATGATACCGCTCCACAGACCACTAGGCTCACGCATGACTGCGGCCAAGCCCACTACAAGGATTGAGACAATGATGGCAGACACCCCTCTATGCCACTGTAAGTCTCGACGCATGATCATGACCGCCGGTTCCATTAAGGCGATCATGGCAAAAAACATAGCCCCAGCGAGGAGACTAAAAAACAGGGCCCCGTAAACATCACCCGAAGGTAAATTTGCATACGCATAGGGAAGACTCACGAAAACGAAAGACAGGCCCTCACTGGGCTCGACGTTCGCAGCAAAGAGCAGGGGGATGGCAATGACGGCAATCGCAAGAGCAAAGGCAGTATCAATGATCATGGCAGCAGAGGTCGCACGCAACAGTGGTAAGCTCTTGGGAGCACGTCCTCCGAAACACAAACCCATGCCCAGGCCGGCACCGAGCGTAAAAAGCGCGCTAACGACACCCTGCATCACAGCCGGGAAATCCAAGGCGCCATAATCGCGGGCAAACAAAAATTCGTCGGCTTCCTGTAGATGGCCAACCTCAAGGGAATAGCCGAGCAAACCTACACACGCCACAGCCATCATCGGCAATCCGAGCCAGCCTATAAGGCCCATAGCGTAGGCTGGCCCCATGGCCACGAGTAGCGCAACTAGCGGCATTGTCCACATCGCTAAGTGCTGAAATTTGTCGTCACTGCCGACCAGCGCCACAAAACTATTAGCGACATCCACGCCACTGGCTGCGGCGAGTTCACCCGCATTGAGCACCCGGGCAAGCTCTATAGCCCACAGCGCCACGGTGACTAACTTTGCTGCCAACAAGATCGCCAACCCACTTTGCAGTCCGCCTATCCAGCTCCAAGCATTTGATCGTCCCGATTGATCGCCCGCCCAGCGCAACGCGCCCACCGGTGAGCCACGGCCACTGCTGCCAAGCATGACCTCGGCAGCCAGCAAGGGGGCAGACACCAGACTCACTGTCAGCGCATAGGCAATAAAAAAGGGCGCACCGCCATTGGCCCCCATGAGATAGGGTAGACGAAAGACATTTCCTAAGCCCACTGCCACGGCGGCCAAAGCAAAGACTAACGTCGTTTGTCCTTGCCATGGTTGTGGAACGTTGTCGTCAAGCATGGTTGTCCCCAAGCAAACCGGAGCCGTTACTATAAGGTCCGTAACGTCCGTGCATACTAGTTTACCCCTCGTTGCGGTGGCATCGCAGCCAAAGAATCATTTTTCTGACCCTTGCACAGGTTTAGCAACGTATAATGACAGCTATGGCCCCTGCAAAATCCAAGAAAAAAACGTCAGACAATACAATTGCACAGAATCGCCGTGCTCGTTTTGATTATCAAATACTCGATACTTTCGAGGCTGGCGTTGCGCTGGCTGGCTGGGAGGTCAAATCATTGCGGGCTGGTAAGGTGCAATTAACCGATTCATTTGTTCAGATGCATCGGGGCGAAGCGTACCTCTACGGGGCGAACATTACCCCCCTAGACACCATTTCAACCCACTATGTCTCGGAGCCGACGCGCACGCGCAAACTGTTATTGCACAAAAAAGAGCTGGCTAAAATTAGCGCAGCCATCGCTCAGAAAGGACAAACCTGTGTGTGCACCGTGCTCTATTGGAAAGGTCATTTGGTGAAGGCTAAGGTGGGATTGGCCGCAGGCAAAAAGCAACATGATAAACGCGACACCGAAAAAGAACGCGATTGGCAGCGCCAGAAAGCGCGCGTGGTGCGTGACAACGTCAAGCAATAGTCAACGCTAGTCGCCAACTATTGCGGCGGTCGCCGTCGAGGCCCCGGCTCCAAAAGACGCTTCAGTGCCTTACGTCGTAGCTCTGGAGGCAATCTCGCCAATCCGTCAGCGGCCAAATGATGAACCAGCTTCTGATAGCGAAAACTCGTCTCTCGAAACTGCGTTAATGCAGCACGAACGTCCTCTGGGTCGTAGGGTTCACTGAGTGCGGTTCGACGGATTTGCTGTGCAGCGTCTCGAAGCTCAGATCGAATCCCTCCGACTTCATCGCCATGATCCCTGAACCGATGGTGCATGTCGGTACGCATAGCATCAGATAAGTCGCCCACCGACCAGGCCAGCGGTGGGGGTGGACCAAAGCCACCCGCTTGCCAGTGGCCAACGACAGCACCAGCGATCAGTAAATTGGTAGCCAAGGACACCAACAATAGCGTCTTGACTATCGTATCTGTTTTCATGAGTCAGTCTCCAAATAATTTTCAAAAGCGTAGTGCTCTGTGTCCGCCCAAGTATCAGTGAGTGAGGACACTTCCCAGCCCCAATAAATGCCCCCGATAAACAAAGTCAGCGCAACAACACAGGGGCGCCAGACGCCACTGAGCTCAGCCGGGATCAGACTATTGATAAACCGCTCAAATCTGTTGACTTCGCAGCTGCCCGGACTCGCTAATGAGTCAACGCGACTAAGCAAGTGATTCAATGACGCCGTGCTGGGCAGTTGGTAACTCGAGAGCGCCCGGTCTACTGCGCTTTCCGCCTGTAGAAGCGCACGCAACTCGTGACTTAGCTCAATGCTAGCCTGCACCGCCTGTCGCTCCTCTGCCGGCCAATGCTCAGGCCTAGCGCCGTAAGTCATTAAAATTTGCGCCACGCGATGGTGTGAGATAACCGCTTTCATAGATGACTCCCGTTAGCCGTCTCCAATGCCTGCCGCACTGCTTGCCGAGCTCTGACCAGCAGTGACTCTACTGCTCGCCTACTGATCCCCATTAACATTGCTACCTCGCGATTGGTGAACTCCTGGTAGTAGGTCAACACCAGCGCATTGCGCTGTCGCTCAGGAAGGGAGAGTAAGGCGTTTTTAATTCCAGCGGCGCTCGCTCGCTCGGCGTCTGTCGCGTCCTCAGCTGTGGTATCGGGCACCTCAGCATCAGCGGAGCTGTAACGCTGTGCCACTCGAAGGGCGTCAATGACACGGTAGTACGCTATTTGGTGTAACCAAGTGGTCAGTCTGGCCTTTTTAGGATCATAGTCTGCCGCCTTCAACCAGAGCGTTAGTAGCGTTTCTTGTGCAACATCCTCAGCCAGGGCTCGATTACTCGTCAGTCGAAGTGCGTAAAACTCAATGGCTGGTAAGTACACCTGCGCCAGTCGTTTGAAAGCCAGTTGATCTCCGCTAGCAATGCGCCGTACCTCACTTGCTTCGTCCACAAAACGCCTGCTCAGTCGCCCCGCCGGCCTTTTCGGCGTTGCTTCTGATGCACGGTTAATTCCTGTGCGCTGATGTAACCACTAGCATCGGTATCAATCTGCGAAAACAACGTTAACTTTATCTCGTCAGCAGTAATCACGCTGTCGCTATTACTATCCATACTCTCGAATAGGTCGCGACTTTTGCTAGCACGTTCGGCTAACATGGCGTCAAACTCGTCGCGAGTGACCTTACCGTCACCATCGGCATCGGCCTGTTCGACCAGCCCTCGCTTACGATCGCGTGGGAATGTAAATTCCTCAGCACTCAGCTGTCCATCACCATCGACATCTAATCGATCCATTAGTTTGCCCCCCGGGGCTCGACGGTTGTCGTCGGCGATTGATGCGACTGATAACGCGGCGATTATTACGCCCGTGAGGACCGTTCTTCGCTTGACTATTTGCTGCATAGCTTTACCTCCATTGTGCCCATGCGCGGGCGGTGCTGTCAGTGATACGAAGCCAGCACCTCAAATCCGTCGAAAATAGTTAAAAATACTCAGCCAGAACAGGCTAAAAAATGTGACTAGCTTAGTCAGTGCTTGCCGGCCACACGTTGCTCCATGTCAACGGCGCATCCGGCGCATCGGATAAAAGCAGATCGACCAATCCTTGATTCTGTCCGTACTTAAGGTCCGCAAGGAGATGTCTGGGTTTTCCGCGCATGCCCTCACAAACCGTAGTACCGAGTGACTCAAGTTCATCAAGGGCGCCTATAGCATCAACAATGCCCAGCTGTAGCGCCTGGCTAGCCGCCACATGCGCACCGGTATAGAGACACTCGCGTACCGCTACCGCTGACATCCGCTCACGGACCAGCGCATTCATGCGCACGGTTAGGGTCATACCAATAGTAATCTCAGGCAAACAAAAGAACCCTCGATCTTCGCGCATGACAGCATAATCCGATGCCAATGCCAACATGGCACCCAATCCAAAGGCGTGGCCGTTAACAAGGCTTACTACGGGTACGGGCAAGGTCATGAGGCGTGCCGCCAAGTGCATCGTCTCGGTGACAAATTGACTAAACACGTCTTGATGGGCCGAGAGGTATTCTAAATCTAGGCCCTGTGAAAAATTCTTACCCTCTCCGCGTAAAAAAACGGCAGTAACCGACTCATTGGCCATGACCTCATCGAGCTGACGGTGCAACCACCCCAGGGTTGTTGGGTTGAATACCCCTGTGCCTGTAAATTCAATCCGCCGTATGCTTTGCTCTGCCATGATTTATTCCTTCGTAACGTCTACCACGGTAACTGCATCGCCCAAACGAATGTCACCGTCCTCAAGAATGCGCGCACACAGTCCACCGTGACCGATCATAGCCGCTACGCCCCCGACACCGAGTACTTCTTCCATTCGGGCGCAAGGGTGACACAGCTGGGTCGCTTCAAACAGCGCAGTGCCTACCCGGAACTGCTGCCGGCGCAGACAGTTAAGATTAATGCCCGAAACAACAATATTACGTCTCAGCAGAGCCGGATCGATGCTGTCATGGCCTGTAAAATGCTCAATTTGAGTAATAAATTCAGCCGATATAAGGGTGACTTGTCGACCAGAGCCTGGGGTTTTACCCATCCGGTGATCACCCGACAAACCATACTCAGCGACAGCCGACACCGCCTCTACCGCCTGCAGGGGTTCGCGGCGCATGGGTCGAACGCCAATCCACTGCACCACGCCAGAACCCATGTAGCGGGCATAACGATCTAACGGATTAGGCCTTTTTATCATGCTCGACCCTAAGGCTCTATTGCTGTGTCGATGGCCTCCAACACAGCCTCAAGATGCTGTGCATACTCACTGTCCACCGCTGTCACCGCGTTACTGTGCACTGCAATCACTAATTGTTTATCGGGGTTAACAAAAATTTTCTGGCCAAAAATACCACTGGCTGTGAAACGACCATCCCCCATTAGCCACCACATATAGCCATACTCAGGCTCGTCCGAGAAGGGAATGGTGCTTGCCGCCATCCAACCCTCGGGCAGCACACGGGTACCGTCGGGCAATACCCCATCACGCAGGGCAAATAAGCCCAGACGGGCATAATCTCTGACCGAAGCACTGATACAACAGCCACCGGTTTCACGGCCATTGGGGACATCGAGTAGCCAAGTGGCGTCATGTTCCATGCCAAAGGGTTGCCAAATCTTTGCGGCAAGATAAGGCGCAGCATTCATGCCAATAGCAGATCGTAAGATTTCGCCGATTAAATTCGCCTCGCCCGTATTATAGTTAAAGCGCTCTCCAGATTCGGCCAGCGACGGTAACGTCGCCAAATGGTTTGTCAGAGCAATCCCGTTAAGCGCTCCAGCAATAGAGACGTCAGATTTGGGGTCTTCGTAGTCCTCATTCCACGCCACACCTGAAGCCATATGCAACAAATCTTCGATGGATGCATTGCCATAGGCTGTCCCCGTTAATCTGGGCAGATAATCAGCCACCTTATCGTCACGGCTACGGATGTACCCCTCGTGTATCGCTGCACCAATAAGCATTGAGGATACCGACTTAGTGACCGAAAACGAGATCCAAGGGCTAGCAGGGCCGTGGTCTTCGGCGTAGTGCTCAACGACGATGTCTTGTCCGCGCACTGCGATCAAGCCCATTAATGAATCACTGGCCAAGAAATCAGTGAACGCAAAGCGCTCACCCTCGACGGTGTAGGTCAGAGCAGAGAAATCACGCAGATTGTCAGCCAGAATTAAAGGCGTCGCGCTGCGCTCAAGCGTATTGACCGGGGCAAAGTAGGCGGTGTTGGCAAATACGATGCGGCGCTGAGCCTGAGTCTGAAACAATGGATTAGCCTCAGCCTCCCCTGCCTGCATTTGCTGGGCAATTGAGGCTTTTGTCAGCGGGGCGCGGGTATTATCGGCTAGTACTCCGACGCTCGCCGCAAGGATAAAGCCAAAGAGGGCAGCCGCCGTTGAAAAAACCGCTCTTCTTTGCGTCGTATCTATCATCAATCGATTCCTCGTCAATGGGTTTGCTAGCCTAATTAATCCAAATAGGTGACGACCACGCGCGCTCTTGAAGCGTAACCGGCAAGGCCGGGTTGGGTGGCGTGCCGTTGCGCATTGCGTCCCACGTGCTCCAGCGACACGTTGGGTTTTCCAGGACGCGGACATAATAAACAGCTGACTGTTTATTATCGAATTGGGGGTCAGACCAGACCGCCTTCAATTCGCTAGCACCTTGTCCGTGAGTAATAGCGCAAGTCGTCAAGTCAACGGTGGCGCCGTTATCACCACAGCGGTGTGTCGTTGCATTGGGCGCCTGACCGTCCGAGCAAACCGCATCAAACACCTGCTCCCTATGCTCGCCCTCAGGGGTGCGCCAGACTTTTATGATCTGTGCTCGATCGAGGGAGGCCGAGTGGGGGTCTTGCATCGCCCAAACCAGCATAGCGGGTGCCTCGCCTTGGGCAGTTATTTTACCACCCATAGGTACGCCTTGCGCATAGGCTGTTGCCACTAGGTTGGCGTCAGCCAAAATATCGGACGGAAAATTCCCCGCAAAAAAGCGCACCTTCATTCGGGGGCCTGTTGTGCCAAAGGTTTCTTTGCGCGCTAGGGCCGAAAAAATCGCTTCGCGAGTGTTGTTCTCTGCCCAAACGCCAGCGAGTGCGCCGGCGCTATAGGATGCTGCGGTCGCTCCCACGTGCCCTCCTTCGAGCTGTTCGCCGTCGACTGCCCACGCATCGCCTTTAGGTATAGAGCCACGCTGCGCAGGTCCCGACCCATCGGCAGGGAACTTACCTGAGTAATGTTCTTCGCTGTAGTTACCCGCCGCAATGTGTGAATCACTGGCGCCAATGAGGCCAAAAGCAAAGGGGTTCACACCCGTCGCTTTGCCAGTACTCAGTCCAAGACCTAACGTCGGTCGCACATAACTGCCTTCGGCTTCTTGCGAAGCAACCGTTGAGCCGATGAGGTAGGGGTAGTGTTCAAAATCTGCCCATTCGTCGTCTGGTGAAAACACGGGGCGTGTATCCGACGTACCTTTTATTTGGGTGATTTCCACCAACGGTTCATTTCGCAGTCGGCTAGCCATTGCCTCGTTAGCGATAGGGTTACCCAACTCATCAAATAACGAGAACATCATACCGTTAGAGCCGTTGGAATTATGCGGTATTGCCATTGAGTTAAGGCCCTGCAGCCGCAGTTCATCCATCCACGACCAAAGATCCTCGGGGTTACTCGATATCAACGTCGTGAAAATATCGTTAGGCGCACCGTCGGCAAAAATCACATTTCGGTGCAAGTTAGCTGCCCCACTTGCTTCGAGATCCACCACCCGCATAGCGGTGAACTCATAAGCAGCAAAGGTAGTGAACTGCCCCGGCAGATAGTGGGCGTCAGCCGCAGCTATTGTTTCACGCCACGTTTTTCTTACCCAATCCCGATCATAAATATCGGCAATAGGGTTCTGCGTGACGATCGACAAGCCTATGTTAAAAAAAGTGTCCTCTTGCTCTGCAGCATTGCTTCCAAAGGCTGCTAGGGCTGTTGCCGTCTTGGATAGCGGATGGCTTGCATCGTTCAAAGCGGGGGTTACACCGAGATATTCGCCGTGGTCGGTCACTGCATAAAAATCCAGTGCACGGCCACTGGGCAATGCAACGCTCCCACCACCATCGTGGGCAATCGATTCTCCTTTGGCAAACCGATAGGCATCGTCAGGGGTACGACGGACGCCAAATACGTAGGCATCGAAAGAGTTCTGTGTATGGACATGGAGATCACCAAAATAGGCGTTGCGCAGCGGGTTTTGCGACCCCTCTGCAGGCCTCTTAACGCTATTTTGCAGATGGGACTGACTATTGCTAGCTGGCTGGTTTGATGGTTCACACCCAGCTAAACCAACGGTGGCGACACAAAAAGCTATCAGTGCATAGCGCATAGCACGTATCCTAAAGTGAACTGTGGCATGGTCAGTAGCGTTCGAGTCAGTATCGCTACAAACCCCGACCCTATCACTTAACGATAAACATGTCATAGGGCGTGAAAATGACGCTGTAAGAGGTACACCCCAATGGGCTATACTGACGATCACTGGGGGCGTTATGGATTCGACGACGGTAACGAAACCTGCGGTGCATGCCGTGATGGTAGCCAATCACGTAAATCCAAAGCTGCAAACAATTAGTTGCCAATGACGACAACTATGGTGCACAACTGGCTGCGTAAGTAGCCCTTTGTAACACCTTCCAGGTGCTTCGGCCCTGGCGGTCTATAGCAAGGTGCCAGTACCGAGCTTGCGACTGTCATATAGAACTGGATCGCAGGGGATGTCTTCCCGTCATCAACTGCTAAAACATTAGGGAATCGCAATCTACGTCCTGCCCGTTGGGCTGTAGAGCGCTAAATCAATAAACGGAAACTAAGCATGTAGAGCCAATGGCAGAGTACTGGCGGACGCGGGTTCAACTCCCGCCGCCTCCACCAAA